>CCXY01000081.1_pt1 | contig 10836 bp, 9 predicted proteins | sample 244351 | NCBI WGS metagenome assembly CCXY01 (sample SAMEA2779768, study PRJEB6121) | groundwater metagenome | isolation source: sulfidic groundwater | reverse complement strand
CGAAGCAAGTGCGGAAGAATTGGTGGAAATATATGGTTTTGCCGATGGGGTTCCTTTTTATTTGGATAAGCTCGGATATCCTTTTTGGAAATGGATAGAAATGGAATTAAAAAGAACGGACAGTTTTTTAAAGACAGAAATTGATTTTATCATGAAATATGAATTTTCGGAAACAAGAACATACAAAAAAATTTTAGAAGCGATAGCATTTGGCAATACACAACTCGGAGAAATAAAAGATTATTGCGGATTTAAGGGAACGGATATAACTCCTTACTTAAAAAATTTAATTGAAACGGAATTTGTCCATAAAATTTCTCCGCTCTTTGCTCCCGTGCAGTCAAGAAAAAATAGATATTATATAAAAGATAATTTTGTAAAATTTTGGTTTAGATTTATTTATCCGAACATAAGTTTCATTGAAGAAGGTATTTTTTCTATTGATGAAATAAAAATAAACTATTCAGCATATCTCGGAAGAACATTTGAAAAAATTTGTTTTGAATTTTTGATTGAAAATATGAATCTTATGCCGTTCAAATTCACAAAAATCGGAAGACAATATGGAACTATTCCCTCGGCAAAGAAAGGCGAAAATCAATATGAAATTGACTGGGTTGCGATAAATGAAGAAACAAAAGAAATTTTATTTACGGAGTGCAAGTGGAAGGACTTGAATGAAGAAGAATTTGGAAAAATTTTGGAAAAATTGAAAGAAAAGGCAAAATTTGTCAAATGGAATAATGATGACAGAAAAGATGATAACAGAAAGGAATATTTTGGAATTATTGCAAAAAGGATAGAAAATAAAGAAAAATTAATAAATGAGGGTTTCATAGCATTTGATTTGAATGACTTTAAATTTTCATAGTAAAGTTCAGTGGTATCCTCTCAAAATTTTAGGGTAAAATGTAAAAATTTAGTATTTTGCACCCGTAAAGTAGAGATATATAATTTAATTTACCTGTTTTATTGAGAGGATACGTTCAGTGTTTATTGCGAGGTGAGCGCTTTTCTAATCAGCACTAAAAAAGGCCGATTTCCAGCCGTTTCTGCACCATAATTTCACTTCTCTTCAAATACTCGCTCATCGGAACCTTCAAGTATTTTGCTATATCATTCAACGCATCATTTAAACTCGCAAATTTTCTATCTTTGTTTTTAAACGCATTCCTGACATTCTCCCTCACTTCCCAGACCCCGACAGGCATAATATATCCATCATAAATTTCCCTGAAAATAATTACTCTTGCCTGCTTCTTTATCTTCCTTAAATATTCCAGAACGGCAAACCTTGCTGCATAATAACCTCCTCCTTCTTTAATTGCATAATCATTCCTCCCTTTGTAATATTCCGCCTCTAAATTTATTGCATAATCCTTCACTCCTTTTGTCCATAATGTTTCCGGTGCCCACGCCTCAAACTGCTCGAATTCCCAGTTTCCGGGAATGAGCAAAATTTCAAAATGATTAAAAAGATAAGTATTTGAAAAAACCGTAATTTCTGATATCTTTTCATACTCCTTAATCTCTTTAATAAAAATTTTTCCGAGAAGGTCATCGGTTGCCGTTATGCTCCATCTTGTCGGAACTAATCGTTTCTCTTTCATCCCAAATGCACCGGAAGAAAATGCCTTTATCAGATAATAAATGTCAAAATTTCTCTCACCGTATAAAATTTTTAAGGTGTTTGTAACATTTAAATTTTCATCAATAACCTCATCAACGGTTTTCGGAATTTTCGGGTTTTCTGCAATTCGCAGGTCAGTCAATTCGCCTGTAGGTCCCATCGGCTGTGCAATAGAAGAAAATGAAATTTTAAATTCCGGCAGCGACTTAAACTTTGTCTCAATGTCAATCGGTTTGATTGATATGGCAATTTCCTTGTTCTTTTCGGAAAAGTTTGAAATTTCGCTTATATTTTGTTTAACCATTCCTCTGACAAGTAATGCTCTTGTTTTTATAATTTCGTCAAAATTTGCTCCGTAAAGCAAGGACGGATTATCGGAAATTCCAACCTTTTCGCTATCCAAACATATTAAAGGACCGACAAAAATGTCAGGATAATTTTTCCACCCGACAAAAATCGAAGGCGATTTTCCAAACATTAAAGTGGAAATTTTGTTTTGCAGAGGTTCCTGAATGGAAAATTTTTTAATTAAAGGACAACTTGGCCTTCCGCAAAGCAATCTTCCGCCTTTACAAATTAAGCATAAATTTCTTGACATCGGAAGATGTTCGGACATTGCTTTTAAGATCTCACATCTTGGGTTGTCCCATGACTGGTATTTTGATTTCATATCTGATATTTTCAATACGAATACTAATTAAAAATGTCATAAAAATAACTATGAAAGATTATGAAAGCGAAAATCTTTTACAAATATATTTACGAATGCGAGTGGGGAGTTTATAAAGAAATTTAACATGATTACAGAGAAAAAAAATAATGTTGGAAAAGAGAATAATTCACACACAGCAGGATTAGAGGAAGAAAAAGAAAAATTACTTAAATTATCGGAAGTAAGTTTGATATTGGACACTTATGACGATATTTTTTCTGATTTTGACCCGAGACCTTATGATGAAAGAGGACTATCCGATGATTTTTTGTCAGAAATGAAGAAGAGAGTTAGAAAAAGTCATCCGGAACAATTGAGTTAAAATTTCTCATCCCTGCAAATAAAAGAAATTTGTCTGACGAGACAATAATTAAAAAACGGATAACCGAATATTTTAACAAAGAGTTTGAACATCTCAATAACCAAAAGGGAAAAATAATAAAAGAAGGAGCAATATTCATAGTCCTCGGAATAGTTGTAATGTTTATAGCAAGTTATGTTCTGTTTGGTATGGAAAAAGATCATTTAACAAGTTTTATTATTATTGTAATGGAACCGGCCGGCTGGTTTCTTTTTTGGGAGGGGGCAAATAGGGCTATTTTTAAATCAAGGAAGATAACCCCCGAACTGGAGTTTTGTGAAAAAATGTCAAGGTGCGAAATATCTTTTTCTGTATATTAAAAATTTCTAAATTTATAAAAATTCATCAAGTCCTTTCTGCCTTTCTTTACCTTTACTTTTTTCTTTTTCTTTACCTTTATTGTCTTTTTCTTTACCTTTATTATCTTTTTCTTTACCTTTATTGTCTTTTTCTTTACCTTTATTATCTTTTTCTTTATCTTTTTCTTTACATCCTTGAGATTTATTGCCGCCTTCGGTTAAAATTTCTCCGTAGACGCCGTCATATCCCGGCTTAACAATGTATTTATTATTTCGCAATGATTCAATAACATTTGCTATATTTTCATCAATCCTGTCAATTTCATCAATTTCCGCATTAAGCAAAACATTCATTTCGTTATCAAATTTTCCGAGTAAAATTTTCTCCTTATCTTTGACCTTAAATTTCTCGCAAATTTCCCACAAAGGAATTATGTTCTTAAAGGGAATCGCATCCTTCGGAATAAAACCACTTTTCCTGTCCGCAAGTTCCTCAACCCTTTGTTCAACACCGATTGTTAATGGATTATTGCAGACAGGACAGATGTTGTGCAAATTTATTGATTCTTCTGGAGTGCACGAAAAATTACAATTTCTGTGTCCGGTATAATGATATTTGCCGAATTCCGGCGGAACTTCAAGGGTAAACAAAAATTTATTTTTATCTTTAAATTTTATGGCATTAATAATGTCTTGATAGTTTACTTTTTCCTCATCAAAATTAAAAGCGTTGCATTCCCTTCCGAGATTATGCAAACTATGCGAATCGGAATTTGAAATTAAAGCATATTTGTCAAGCTCACTTACTCGCCAGTTCATCGCAGGATCCGAGCTTAGCCCGGTTTCTATTGCGTGGATGTGTCTGCTTTGGTCCTCAAAACATTCTTCAATACTGTCAAAGCCGGATTTTGAACCGAGAATACCGAACCACGGCGTCCAAAGATGCGCAGGCACAATAAAATTTTCCCCTGAAATTTTTAACATTTTTTCCGTAAAATCAACCGCATTCATTCCGAATATCGGTCTGCCGTCTGCCTTTAAATTTCCAACCCCTGAAAGCCAGTCATTAATTTGTTCGGCAATTTCAAAATTTTTAGCAAAAACCAGCAGATGAATTTTTCTTACTTTCTTAACCTTATTTATTTCTTTGCTGAATATCAGGCATATCTCTGTCGTAAGAATAAATTTTGTTCCGCTTTTTTCTTCAATGAAAATTCCTTCATTAAATTTCGTTAAATTTTTCTTCAACTCGGCAAAATACATCGGATGGGTAAAATCACCTGTGCCGAGTAAATTTATACCTTTTTCTTTTGCTGCTTTTCCCAGGCCAATAACATCCATCAGCGGACTTGTTGCCCTGCTGTATTTGCTGTGTAAATGAAAGTCGGCAAGAATCATATTTGTAAATTTATTCATTAAATTACGAAATCAGCAAAATTTAAATACTTATGTTTTCAGTCCTAATTATTTAAAGTTGGTTAATTAAACCAAAAAATAACATAAATAATTTAATAAAAGGATAATTAATAGCTAAAAAATTTAAAGAAAAATTAAAAAATTTAGAATGGCAAAATTTAAAAAAGCAAAAATAGGTATAAAATTTAAAACATGGACAATTGAAACGGGAATAATTGGAATTTTGTTTGTTTTGTTCGCATCTTATGTAAATGCGGACTGCGGATGTATTGGTGTAAATACAAATACAATCTATAAATGCGAGGATTATGTTAATGAAAGTTGTGTTTTAAATTGCAGTTTAATCTGCTCTGGAAATGGTTTGACGGTGAATGCACATAACATCATATTGGATGGAAACGGATATAATTTAATGGGGCCGGAAATTAACTATTTAGGAGATAGTTATACAGTAGGAATTATCACAAATAATAAAGAAAATATTACTATAAGAAATTTTGAAATAAGAAATTTTAGCAACGGAATTATCCCTGTTCCCTTATCAATGGGAGGAAGTATGAAAAATTATTCAATAATGAACAACAGAGTTCATCACATGTCAAGTTGCGGAATTTCTCTTTCAGGAGCATCAGATAGTAAAATAATAAATAATACCTGTTATTCAATAAACCTTGACGGAATATATTCATCTCCGGGAAATAACAATATAATAGAAAATAATACTTGTTACAACAATAAAGGAGGAATTGGATTCTATGGAAGCACAACACAAAATAACACAATAAAAAACAACAACCTTTACAATAATAAATGGGGAATAATTCTTGGGTGGGATGGGCCCAATCACAATAAAATTTTAAATAACACAATTTATAACAACACTTATTTTGGAATATATATTTATTATGGTTCAAGCTTTAATGAAATTTATAATAATACTATAAAAAACAATAAAAACGGAATTTTCTTAACAAAATGTCATCCTGTAACTAATAACTGTTATACGAACAATGTAACAAATAATACAATTGCTTATAATAAAATTTCAGGAAATTCTGCATACGGAATTTATATAAATTCATCCACAAATAATACAATCGTTTCAAATAAAATTTGTGAAAATGGTGTAAGTGATGTCGCGGTATTTAACGGAACAATTAATGCAACCGGAAATTTAGGAGATAATAATTCCTGCACATTGGGGATGAACTATAAAGACATTTCTACCGGTGCTAATAATTCTTGTGCCAATATTTGCACTTGCTCATCAAATTCAGAATGTTTAAGCAATAAATGTGTAAATGGAATCTGCAAATCACAGTCAAAAAACATAACTGTCGGATTAATAGTTAAATTCCCTAATAATTCAACAATTACAAAATGCGTTCAAGTTCAGGAATATGCAAATGGAAAGGAAATTTTTGATACTGCCGGAATAGAAATTAATGGAACTACAAGTGCAGATTATGGATTTTTCCTGAATTGTATTAACAGCACCTGCTCGCCATCTGATTGGAGTTGGTATTGGGGATTTGAAATGCACAAAATTAATGAAACAAACTGGAGTTCCATGTCTGTTGGAATGGGCCCAGGTGGAACATCAAATGACATCTGCGATTCAGGACATTATTGTGCAAGAGATGGAGATATTATTTTGTTTAATGCAACAACTGGTGGAAGTGTGAAAAATTATTCCTGGTGCATGAAAGGCGATTTTGATAATAATAATTTAATTGACATATTTGATGTTGTAACTGCATTGGATTATTTATCCGAAAAAAATTATTCTGATTATTCTGAAGAATGTATCCGAAAAGAATACTTAAATTTATTTGAGATTTTTAAATTGATTGAAAAAATAGGGTTATCATAAATTTAAAAATTTATGTAATTATTCAGCCACCCCAAAAATCACAGGTAATTTAAAAATTAACATAAATTTAATATATATCCTATCAATAAAACAGAGCAAATTAAATTGNATATCTCTACTTTACAGGTGCAAAATACTAAATTTTTACATTTTAAGTATTTTCTCAACAGGCTGTAAGGGAATGTAAAAGTTGAAGGTGAAAAAACACAAATTTTTCAAAAATTGAAGGTGAATTTTTTAGTTTCCTTACAACCTGTCAATAATGGGGGGCAAGTCGCTGAATAGCGATTTTAAAGCAAATTTTGGCACAGATTTTGGGCAATCATTTGATGGTGATTTCTAAAAATCGCATTGCGTCGAACCATATATAAAAATCAGTCATCAAAGTTTTGTGTTGGCTTGTCTAAAAAAATACGTCATAAACCGATGTGCGTCGGCTTACCCTTTAATATTGAGCAAGTTCCATTTTACCCTAAAATTTTGAGAGGATACTTTAATACCTCTGAATAGTTACAAATTTATAAAATACGAAATGAGAAAAATTTTACCTTTATTATTTGGAATTTTCTTTGTATGTTTTTCTTTTCAGATTGTCTTTGGAGAAAACATAACCTGTAAGGAAGGAACTTATCTAAAAAACAATTCGTGTGTCAATTATGAAAGGGTTATTTCATTAGCTCCATCAATAACCGAAATAATTTATGCAATAAACGGACAAGATAATCTCATAGGAGTTACAATGTTTTGTAATTACCCTGAAGATGCAAAAAGCAAAACAAAAGTTGGCGGATTTGTTACACCAAGTATTGAAAAAATTATTTCATTAAATCCGGATTTGGTTTTTGCTCATGATTTAACGGACCCTGATGATATTAAATTATTACAGAACGCAAATATTACTGCGGTTATAATCAATACCTCTTCCAATATTGAAGATATATACTCCAATATAAGAACAATTGCTAAATATTTGGGAAAGGACTCTGAAGGTGAAAATTTAATAAACAATATGAAAGAAAAAATAGAAAAAATAAAGAAAATAAAGAGTGAATTAATATTCTCATCTCCAAAAATATCACATATTGTCTGGGTAGATCCGTTATGGGTGTCAGGAAGCAATACATTTATAGATGATATAATTACAACCGTCGGCGGGGTAAATGTTTATTCTGATATTTACAGATGGCAACCTGTTTCAGTTGAAACACTTATCATAAGAGACCCTGATATTATAATTGCTCCTTCCAGAGATATGAGCGAGTATAGTCAGATATTAAATAATCCTCATCTTAAAAATTTAAAAGCAGTAAAAAATAATGATATTTATAATATAAATGAAGATATTATTTCAAGAGCTTCTCCAAGAGTAATTGATGCGTTGGAGAGTGTTATGGGGATGATCATTTCATATCAATATAAACACATTCCAAAATACTGTATGGATAATTCCGATTGCACATCGGGAAAATGTGATTCTTCAATTCATATATGTTTTAAATTAAAGGATGAAAGTTGCGCATTTGATAAAGAATGTATATGTGAGAACTGCGAAAACGGCGTATGTAAGGAAAAAATTTCTGCGAGCAGTTCAGGAAGAAGCGAAAGTTATAAGGGAGACGGAAACTATGGTGGGAGTGGAACATCGTCTGTTAAATATGTTTATACGGATAGTGAAAACAAACCGGTGAATGTAGAAGAAAGTGTCTTTTCATCAGAAATTTTTAACATCCCTGAAATTTTTGGTCTGAAACAAACATTAAATTTAGGAGAAAATTTTAAAGATGCTGAAATAACAATAAAAGTTAAGAACGAATCACGGAAATTTAAATCGGACGAAAACGGAAATGTAACTTTAACAATTCCTGATTATGGAAGTGCAGAAATAACAATTTCAAAATTCGGATTTAAAAATTTTACTAAGACAATTGCTGTTTATGCCGGAACCTTAAACATAACAAAGATTTCAGGCGAGAAATACGGAAACGAATTTAAATTTAAAGTAACAACAAAAGAAGGAATTCCTGTAAAAAATGCAGAGGTTGAAATTTACGGAGAAAAATTAAAGACAGATGCAAATGGAATTGTTACGAAACAAATTAAAACAATACATTCAGATTTAGAAGCATCTGCATCAGCAAATAACTATAAAAGTTCAAACATTTCATTTGAGGTCCAAGCAATAGGAAAGCTAACTATTGATGCTCCTGAAAAAGTGAAGCAAAGAGATACACTTATAATTACATTGATAGATGAAAACAAACAGCCAGTGCCGAATGCAAATGTTACAATTAATGGTGTTGAACATATAGCAGATATTAATGGAAAGGTTGAATATAATGTTACAATAACATTCTTAACACTTAAAGCAGAAAAAGAGGGATATATATCATCGGAGCAAATTTCTGTTGCAGTTGAAAAAGATACTGTGATTGAAAATAAAACACATAATGAAACAAAAAAAGATACATTATCTTATGATAATTTACTTTCATTCCAAAATTTAACTGTAATTGCTATAATTTTAATCACTACATTAATTATTTTCTTAAAATTAAGGAAAAAATAAATAAATATAAATAAGATGGATGATAAAGATGAAGATGATGATGAGGAATCTGCTAAAAAATTTCAAGCAATAGTTGGAAAACAGGCAGTTCAGGTATTACATATTTCCAATAAAAATATTAATGAGTTTGTTTTAAAGGTGCAAAAAGGGCAAAATATTACCCAGGAAGATGTTGACAAAGCACAGAACGATACGGTTGCTACTTTTTACATGTCAATGCTTCTTTCAGATGATTCAAATTTAAAAAATAAAAAAGCAAAATAATGGGTGTTTATCATATAACCTGGACAGAGGGATTAAAAGAAATTTGTTTGTTTATGAATTCTGACGGAGGATGTAATTTCTCCTGTCACGGATGCGTTATAAAATTTTATCCGTTGGATACTCACCTGATGTTAGCAGGGAAATCAGATGCGCTCAAAAAAAGGAAAATTTTATCTGAAAAAGAGGTATTGTCTTACCTTTCTCCTTTATCTTATGAAAAAGTGATATTTCTGGGAAAAGAACCGAGCATTGATAAAACATTTGTTCCTCTTGCAAAAATTTTAAAGGAAAATTTTTCCGCATATAATATTATGCTCACAAACGGATATGAATTCGTAGTGCAAAATATTGATGAAGTTTGTATAAGTATAAAAGCAATAACAAAGGAAAAATTTAAAAATTTTACAGATGTTGATGATAGAAAAACAGTTTTGGAAAATTTTAAAAAATATGTAAAAACAGGGATTAAAGTAAGGACAGAAAGCGTATTTATTCCGAATTTTATTGATAATGACGAAATTGAAAAGATTGCAAAATTTATTGCGAGTGTTGATAAAAATATTCCTTATAGAATTGATGGGTATATTCCCTATCAAAATGATATATTTAGGGCACCGACAAAGGAAGAAATAGATGAATCAAAAAATATTGCCAAAAAATATTTAAATAATGTAACAACACTTCATAAAGAGATAAAGGTAAAATACAAAGTAAAAGAAATATATTAAAATTAATTTAGATGGAATTTAAATGGAAAACGGCTTGACCCATATTTATACAGGAGACGGAAAAGGAAAAACAACAGTAGCAATCGGATTAGCAGTAAGAGCAAAAGCCCATCACTTAAATGTTTGCTGGATTTCCTTTCATAAAGCTCTTGAAAAATCACCGTACTCCGAAGGAGAATATAAAATTTTAAAAGAAATTGGAATTGAATTGTACAATTTTGTAAAGTATTGTCAGTTTGAAAATCCTTATAAAAGCGAGGAAGAATTGTTTGAACATACAAGAAAGGACTGCCTAAATGCAACAAAATTTATCAGGGAAAAAATTTATCAAGAAAATTATGACATCTTAATCTTGGATGAAATTTTGATTTCTTTGAGAGAAGGATACTTAATCGTTCATGAAATCCTTGATTTGCTTAATTCAAAACCTAAAACGCTTGAATTAATTCTCACGGGAAGGTGTTCCAATGAAAAATTAAAAGAAATTATTGAAGTTGCAAATTATGCCAGTAAAATTGAGGAAATAAAACATCCTTTTGATAAGGGTGTTAAAAGAAGGAACGGAATAGAATATTAAAATGAACTTGCTCAATATTAAATATACTTCACAACTTCACAGACTGCGTTTTTTCAAATTTATGAAACCGTAATGTAAGCAAAGAGTAAATCTCTTGTTAGTAAGCAACATACAATATGCCATTCAATAAAAAGTGCAATTTCTGCCGTTGCACAGTATAGTAAATCACTTATAACAGTTAAAAAAATCACAAGTAACCTCCACTCTTTATTGAGCAATTCTTTAAAATAAAGTAACTATTCAGAGGTATTAAATTTATGTTAATACATTATAACCATTAATATATAAACTATTCAGAGAGTATAAAATTTTACCTGTGAAATTTTCAAAAAATTACTGAAAATCCACAAGATTTTCGTATCCTCTCAAAANTTTTAGGGTAAAAATGTAAAAAATTTAGTATTTTGCTA
>CCXY01000001.1_pt1 | contig 10984 bp, 11 predicted proteins | sample 244351 | NCBI WGS metagenome assembly CCXY01 (sample SAMEA2779768, study PRJEB6121) | groundwater metagenome | isolation source: sulfidic groundwater | reverse complement strand
GTATATAAGCTGCAGTAGAACGAACTCGTATAAATTTATTTTACCTTTATTTAGTATCCTCTCAAAATTTTAGGGTAAAATGTAAAAATTTAGTATTTTGCACCTGTAAAGTANAGATATACAATTTAATTTACCCTGTTTTATTGAGAGGATACTATACTGCTCAACGGCAGAAATTGCGCTTTTTATTGAATGGCATATTGTATGTTGCTTACGAACAAGAGATTTACTCTTTGCTTACATTACGGTTTCATAAATTTGAAAAAACGCAGTCTGTGAAGTTGGGAAGTATAATTTACCCTGTTTTATTGAGAGGATACTTTATTTATCCTTTGTTCTTTTCAACATTTAATAATTTCACTATGATCAGCGAAATTCGTCAAGGTATAATTTATTTGGCTGCTTAAAAGATATTGGCAATATTGGGGCATCAAATTTTGCATTCCTATTTCACCTAACATTTTACATAGGATTTTATGATGTTTTTTGATTTTTAATATATTTATTTATAATCCTAATACTTTATATTAAAACTGCGTAAGTCCTAGTATAGCGTTTCATAAAAACATTGACAATTAATTAAAAAAAATTAAATTAAATTTTTTACAAATATATGTAATTATGATTTGTCAATATTTTATTGAAACCATATACTAGTATAAAAAAGACGTATTTGTTTAGCTAATTGGGTTTTTACCCTAGTCATATTTGATTTTGCAGTTATTTTTTTTCACAGTTTTCACACTTAACATTTTAAGCAGCTAAACAAATACAAAAAGACAAGCCAGGATACGGTGGTGAGATACAGCTCACAGACGCGATAAATTTACTCCTCAGTGAGGAAGAAGTTTACGCATGCGAGTTTAAGGGAAAAAGATATGACATAGGAGACCCGTATCTTTGGCTTAAGGCAAATATTGAGTTTGCCTTAAAAAGAGATGACTTAAAAGAGGGGGTTAGGGAACTTATAAAAGGTTTGAAATTATAAATTTGTAAATTGTTCAAGATAAACTACCTTGTAAGAATGAAAATTTTAATGGTAAATGATACAATCCCATTTATTGGAGGTGCTGAAACTTATCTGCATAATTTAAGCAAAGCATTAGATAAAAAAGGGCATGAAATAATCACACTATCTGAAAGGCCGAATAAAGAAGAAATTTTTCCTCACATAAAAAAGCAGTATTTTTCAAAAACCTACTCTGATGAAAAATTTAATTGTCCTGTTTCAAGGTATTGGAATATTTATGCAAAGAAAAACATAAGAGAAATTATCAAAATCGAAAATCCTGATGTTGTTCATTTCCATAATGTTTTTTCGAGATTGTCGCCTGCTGTAATCTCTGAAGCAAGCAAATATAAACCAACTGTATTGACTGTTCATGACACAAGATTTGACTGGCCGAAATTTATGTATCTGGATAAAAATTTTGATATATATTCGGGAACATTCGGATTTAAATGTCTGTTCAATGGAGAAGTAAATCCATTTATGTTTTTTTATCAATATACAAGAAATTTTCTTTATAGGAGATCATTAGAAAAAATTAATGCAATAATATCCTTGAATAATTTTGTTAAAAATAAGTTGAAGAGGCTGATAAAAAATGATAATATTTTTATTCAACCCTTGTTTATACCTGAAATGTCAGATCTATCAGATACGAAAAGAGAAAATTTTATTCTGTTTGCTGGCAGGATAGAATACTATAAGGGATTAAAATATCTTATAAACGCAATGAAAATTGTTAACGAAAAATTCGATTTTCCGCTAATCATTGCAGGCGACGGAAAAGAAAAAAAAGAGTTGGAAGAATTAGCAAAAAAAATAAATGTTAAAGCGAAATTTATTGGGAAAGTCAGACACGACGAAATGTTAAAATTATATCAAAAGGCAAGCATCGTCTGTGTTCCCTCACTTGCAGATAACTCGCCAATGATAATATATGAAGCTATGTCTTGCGGAGCACCAGTAATAGCATCAAATGTTTGCGGGATCCCGGATCTAATAAACGATGGCATTGACGGATTTTTAGTAAAGCCAAAACATAGCGAAGAAATCGCAGAAAAGATAAAGATACTTTTGAGTGATGAAAAATTAAGAAAAAAAATTGAAAAAAACGCAAAAAATAAAGCAGAAAAAGAATTTAGCAAAGAAAAACATATTAATGGTATTTTAGAAATTTATAATTTTGCAATTGAAAAATTTAAAAAGAAAAATTAAAATGGAAGGTACAGATGTAAAAAAACATTTATCTGATGAAGAAAAATTTTTTGATGAAGAGTATATAAAGGACCCTCAACATGGATCAAAAATAAGTTGGTGTTGGGGAGTATGGGAAAAAGAATATATATTTGATGTGATGTCAGATAAAATTTATGGAAAAAAACTATTAGATTTAGGTTGCGGACCCGCAACTTCTGTTAAAGATTTAATAAATCCAATCTCATATAACTTTTCTTATACAGGAGTGGATATCTCCCAAAGAATGTTAGATATTGCAAAGACCAACATACCTTCAGGAAAATTTATAAAATGTGATATTGAAAATCTGCCATTTGAAGATGAATCTTTTGACTTTGTTATAGGATTGGGTTTATTTCATCATTTGCCTTCCCATGAACAAGGTATAAAAGAGGCATTTAGGGTTCTTAAAAAAAGAGGCATTTTTGCATGTAGAGAACCAAGTGAAAAGGTATTTAGAAAACATGGTGAATCCCCTCACGAAAAGGGTATAGAAACACTAAAATTTATAAAAATATGCGAAAATTATGGGGAAATTTTAGTTTTTAAGAGAATTAATACGCCTTTACTATCAAAAAGTATATCTTTATTCAATAGATTACATATACCTCTTCCAAACAGCAGATATTTTTGGTCCATTAAAAAAAGCGCTGATGAGGCAATATTAAACCATTTAGCTAAAAAGATAAAATGGTTTGAAGGAAACGATTTTATTTTGGTTGCCAGAAAAAAATAACCAAGAGAAATAAAATAATTGACGGAAATAAAGAATACGAAAAATTTATTAGCCTCGGAGATGAATTTTAAGTTGATAAAAAAATGAAGAACAATTTTGTAGATAAAAATAAAGAAATTTACGAAAATTTATATTCTCGTAAATTAGGATTCTGGTTTGCATTTGGGGTGCAGCAAAAGAAAAAGACAATAAAATATATATTAAAAAAATTAAAGATACCTCTGAAAAATAAAAAAGTTCTGGATATCGGTTTTGGAAGCGGTGATATGCTGTTTATTTTTGATAATTCTTGTGAGTTATATGGAATTGAAATAAGTGAAAATGCAGTCGAAAGATGCTCTATTAAAGCAAAAAAATTGGGATATAAACATGATTTTAGAGTAGTAGATCTATCTATAAAACTACCCCTATGGAAAGAAAAATTTGATGTTATTATATGTTCTCATGTTTTAGAACATATTCCGAATGATAAAGATATCATAAAATGGATAGCAGAGCACCTTAGTAATTCGGGAATAGCAATTATAGCAGTGCCAATTAATGAAAAGAAAATTTCGCAAGAGGAAGATAATGAAAATGAGCTGCACTATAGGGAATACACTCCTATGGAATTTAATAATAAATTAAATAATCAAAACTTAGAGGTTATTATTGATGAGAGTATTGCTAACGACAGCATTGATCACTTTCTCAATTCAATAAGGAGAAAAGGAAAAATTTTTGTTGTTATAAGCAAAATGCTTGGAGCAACATTTTCAATAATGCCCTTCCCAATACTTTCTGCTATTGATACTATGTTTAATAAATTTTATCCTTACGAAAATTACACCATAGTTGTTAAAGGCACTAAATAGATTTCAAAAATGAACCCAAAAATTTCAGTAATTATTGCAGCGAGGAATGAAGAAAAGAATATAGAAAAGTGTTTAAGAAATATTCCTGAGTATAAAAATTTAGAGGTTATTGTAGTTGATGATTCATCCAACGATAAAACTTATGAAATAGCTAAAAATTTCAAAGCAGATTATGATTTAAAAATTTTTAGAAATGAAACCCCCAAAGGAAACGCATATAGCTGGGACCATGGTGTTAAAAAATCTTCAGGCGAACTAATATTTTTACTTTCAGCAGATGCGGAATTAAATTCTTTTGATGATGCAATAAAGCATTTTGATGATCCAAAAGTAGTTCAAGTTCATCAGAAAGTTAAAATTATTGGTGAAGAGAATAATTTCATCTCTAAGTTTATGCCGATATATCAAAGATATGCAAATTATATTCCTTTTATAAAAAAAGGAATTAGAAAAGAAACTGAGTTAAAAAATGTTAATGTTTGCGATTCTCATGCATTGATGCGTAAGTCTTTTTACCTTGAGGTTAACCCTCTGGTAGATAAAGCCTGTGGCGAGGAGTATCGGTTCAATGATGTTGGAGGGAAAATATTAGATAATAAGGGATATAAGGTTGTTTATGAATCAAAATTTATTGAAATTAGAAGGCAACCGAGGGATATGAAAAGTTTTCTTATTCAGCAAAGATGGTACGGAAGAAATATGCTCGTAGCATACTCGTTATTTGATAAAAGAAATATTCCAAAATTTTTCAGGTACGCACTTATCGTGTTTCTAATCCTTGCTTTAAGCTATTTTTTTACAAAAAATTACTTATTATTCGTTCTTACTATCTTTTCATGTATTCTTCTATTAGCAAGATTGTTTAGCGGGATACCCAGTCTAAAAAAGAAAGAAATAGTTTATCTTCCATTTATCTTTTGGATTATTATACTCGGTGACCTTGCTTATAATTATGGATTCTTGCAATCATTCTTAAATAAAATATTTGCAGGAAAATGGTTAATTAATAAATAAAAAATGATTAAACAAGAAAAGATATTGATAATCTCACCGCACACTGATGATGCTGAACTTGGATGTGGAGGAACTATCTCACGATTTATAAGAGAAAGAAAAAGGATTTATTGGGTTGTATTTTCCACAGCAGAAGATTCGTTACCTGTTGGGTTCGAAAAAGATACACTAAGAAAAGAGTTTGAAGAAGTAATTAATGAATTTGGATTAGAAGAATATAAAATATACAGTTTTAAAGTGAGGTATATCCACGAAAAAAGGCAGGAGATATTAGAAGAACTTATAAAGATTAGGAAGGAATTTGCACCGGATTTAGTAATCTCCCCCTCTTTGAATGATTTTCACCAAGATCATATTGCTGTTGCAAATGAGTGTATCAGAGCATTTAAAACTAATGCAAGTATTATATGCTATGAATTGCCTTGGAACCATATTAATTTTAACACATTGCAGTTTATAAAACTTAATGAAAAGGATATGGAAAAAAAATGGAAGGTTCTTCAAAAATATAAAACACAGCTTTTAAAACAAAGAAATTATTTTTCAGAGGAATATATAAAAGGTTTAGCGCGTGTTCGTGGAACGCAATGTAATTCAAAATATGCAGAAGCATTTGAAGTTATAAGATGGATAGTATAAAGGTATTAGTAACAGGAGCGGGAGCACCGGGAATATCCGGGGTAATTTATTCCATAAAAAAAAATTACGACAAGAGAAAAGTAGAGATTATAGGAACAGATACAAATCCTGATGCAATTGGAAGGTATATCTGCGATAAATTTTATTGCATTTCAAGTCCAGATAAAGAAAATTTCATACAGGAGATCTTGTCTATATGCGAAAAAGAAAATATACGCGTTGTGATGCCATTGGTAACAAAAGAATTATTTGCTTTTTCTAAATTTAAAAAAGAATTTGAAAAAAGAAACATATCTGTTTTAGTTTCAGATTACGAAGCAATTATTGTATCAAATAATAAGTTTGAAGTGCTGAAACGATGCGAAAAAATAGGTATTCCAGTTCCAAAGTATTTTAAGGTAAATAATATAGAGGATATGTTTAAATATGCAAGAGAATTGGGATATCTTATGAAAAAAATAGTTATAAAGCCGACCATATCAAATGGAATGCGAGGATTTAGGATAATTGAAGAAAATAAAGATCTTAAGAAAAGTTTTTATGAGGAAAAACCAACAGGAGTTTACACAACACTTGATGAGATAACAAGGATTCTCGGAGACACATTTCCTGATCTAATTTTGACGGAATATCTTCCTGGAAAAGAATACTCTGTAGATGTATTTAGGTGGAAAGAACATATTACTGTAATTCCAAGAACAAGAGATTTGATACGAAGTGGAATAACCTTTAACGGAACAATAGAAAAAAACGATAAAATTATAGAATTTTCAAAAAAACTTTCTGAAGATCTAAATTTAGAATATGCAGCTGGTTTTCAATTTAAATTAGACGAAAACGGAGTACCAAAGATTATTGAGTGTAATCCCAGAGTTCAAGGAACAATGGTATTATCAACATTCGGCGGAGCAAATATAATTTATACTTCCATAAAAACTGCTCTTAATGAAGAAATTCCAAATTTTAATGTGAAATGGGGAACTCGAATAATGCGGTATTGGGGGGGGTTAGGCATATTAAACAATAACGCCATAGATAGTATTTCATTAGAATGATTAAAACATGGCAAAAATATGAAAAATTTTTAATGAGTGGAAATTGGCACATTCATACAAATTACACCGATGGAAAAGATAAAATATTTGATATCTGCGAAATTGGAAGTAAAAAGAATATTCCTTTAATAGCATTTACCGAACATGTAAGAAAAAATCTTTCATATAATTTTGCAGACTTTTTAAACGACATAGAAGAAGCCAGAAAGATCTATAGAAATATCATAATATTAAGCGGATGTGAAGCTAAAATATTGCCAGGTGGGGAAATAGACGTATCCGAGGATATACTAACAAAGGTAGATTATCCAATAATAGCATTCCATTCTTTTCCAAATGATAAAGATCTTTATCTTAAAAGTATTAAAAAAGCTATTGAAAACAAGTATGTAAACACATTAGCGCATCCAGGGTACTTTTTAATAAAAAACAAATTACCTATAAACAACAATGAGGTAATGGATATCCTTACCAAAATAAAAGAAAACAATGTACTTTTAGAAATAAATACAAAATACGGATTGCCACCTAGAGATTGGATTGAATCGGCAATAAAAATTGGGGTGCGGATGGTTAGAGGTAATGACGCACATTCAAAGGAGGAAGTGTAGTCATCAGTGATTCTGATTAAAAACGGTAGTGTCCACTAAATATACATAACACCCTTAAATTACTAACAAAAACAATCATAAAATCTATGCTTGGTTTACACACATAAACAAATAAAAAATGATCCCAATAGCAAACCCGATTATCGAAAAGGAAGAAGAGCAGGCGGTTTTAGAAGTTTTAAGGTCTGGAATAATTGCTCAAGGCCCGAAAGTAGAGGAATTTGAGAAAAATTTTGCATTTTATTGTAATACAGAATATGCTGTTGCGGTAAATTCCGGAACTGCTGCTTTACATCTTTCTTTGATGGCGATGGGAATTAAGGGCGGAGATGAGGTGATTACAACTCCTTTCAGCTTTATTGCGTCTGCAAATTCAATTCTATATGTTAATGCTAAACCAGTGTTTGCGGATATTGATGATAAAACCTTTAATATTTCGCCGGAATCAGTTAAAGAAAAAATTAATAGCAGAACAAAGGCAATTATCCCTGTTCATCTATATGGTCAGCCATGTGATATGAAATCTCTGATGGAAATAGCGGAAGACCATCACTTGATGATTTTAGAGGACGCTTGTCAAGCACATGGTGCAGAGTATGAAAATAAAAGGGTTGGATCCCTCGGAAATGCTGCTGCTTTTTCTTTTTATCCCACGAAGAATATGACAACAAGCGAGGGCGGTATGATAACAACTAATGATAAAAAAATAGATGAAAATGCAAAGATTTTCAGAAGTCACGGGCAAATTAAAAGGTATTATCATGAATTCCTGGGCTATAACTTAAGAATGACAGATATTAGTGCTGCAATTGGAGTGGAGCAATTAAAGAAACTTGATAAATTTACACAAAAAAGGATGGAGAATGCCCGCTATTTAACACAAAAAATTGAGAATATTAGAGGCATAAGCCCGCATTATGTTTTAAAAAATGTTAAACATGTTTATCACCAGTACACTATAAAAATTGAAAACGGAAAAAGGGACGAAATTAATAAAAAGTTGAATGAATCAGGAATCGGAACAGGAATACATTATCCGATTCCGATAAATGACCAGCCGTTTTACAAAAAACTTGGTTATAATGCCGATGAAACACCTGTTGCAAAGGAAACGGCAAAAAAGGTATTGTCTTTGCCAATTCATCCTTCAGTAACAAGAGAAAATCTGGATTATATTGCAGAAAAATTAAAAGAAATATTAAAATGACCTCACTTCGTTCGGACATTTTAGAATTCTCTGTAAATTCTAAAATGACAAACTCACCTGAAATAAAAGCATTCATTCGTGAGAACAGCACACTTTTTTGGTGGATCAAAGAAGAAGAAAAAGAGAATATTGATACAAAATTTTTAGTTGAGCAGATATTGAATTATGGTGATGAAAAAAATGTTAAAAAATTATTTGAACTTGTTGGAATAGACAAGGTTGCTGATATTTTTTATGAGCAAACTTCGCCCGAAAGGATGAGAGTTAATTATTTTCCTCAAGTCATAAATTTTTTTAGGATATACTTTAATAAAAATGCACATAGAGGTCTTAACAGATAAGCAGACTGAGTTGCTGCCGCTACTTAAGATCTTTTCAAAAGATTTTTTTTAGTGGGCGGCACAGCAATTGCCTTGCATATCGGGCACAGAAGATCAATAGATTTTGATCTTTTTACTCCTGATATAATTAAAAGAAAAAGCATAAAATATCAAATAAAGAAAAATAATTATGAATTGGATAGAATTGTGCATGAGACCAGCGAGCAACTCCATTTAGTTGTCAACTCCATTAAGATAACTTTCTATAGTTTCCCTCATGAAATTAAAAATTTGATTGATTTTGGTAGCATCATAAGGATGCCTTCTTTATTGGACTTGGCTGCTATGAAGGCGTATGCCCTCGGCGGAAGAGCTAAGTGGAAAGATTATGTTGATTTATATTTCATTTTGAAATCACACTATGATCTTGATCAAATATCTGAAAGAGCTAGAAGTATTTTCAAAGGATATTTTAATGAAAAACTTTTTCGCCAGCAGCTCTGTTACTTTGAAGATATAGATTATTCAGAATCTATTGAATTTATCGGGAAAGAAATTTCCGAAGATGAAATCAAAGAATTTTTAATTGATGCGGCAACAACACCCTTTTAAGTTCAAAAAGAATATGTGGCTTATTTAAAGAAGAATGACATTTATCCACCCCACAGCAGAAGTTTCAAAAGAAGTGAAAATAGGAAAAGGAACAAAAATCTGGCATCATGCGCAAATCATGGAAAATGCAGAAATTGGAGAAAATTGCAATATTGGAAAGGGCGTTTATATTGACTTTGGCGTAAAAATAGGAAGCAATTGTAAAATCCAGAATTATGTTTCGATTTATCACGGCGTTACAATAGAAGAGGATGTGTTTATAGGCCCGTCGGTAACATTCACAAATGATTTATGCCCGAGGGCATTCATATGGAGTGAGGAAAAAGTAAGCAAAACTTTAATAAGGAAAGGTGCTTCAATCGGTGCAAATTCAACAATTATCTGCGGCATTAAGATTGGAGAATATGCGATGATCGGTGCCGGGAGTGTTGTTACTAAGGATGTTTTGGACTATGGGTTAGTTTACGGCAACCCTGCAAAAATTAAGGGATTTGTTTGTGAGTGCGGAAGAAAAATTGATGAATTTGAAGGAGATGAGAAAGATAATTTTGTAAAAGGAATATGCAGGTTTTGTAAAAAGAAAATTTTGATAAATAAAGAGTATTTAAAAAAATAAATGTAACTATTCAGCCACCCAAAAATCACAGGTAATTTAAAAATTTTTAGATTTTTAAAGATTGAAAATCTTGTGGATTTTCGGTAATTTTTTGAAAATTTCACAGGTAAAATTTTGTACTCTCCGAATAGTTTATATATTAGTAACCATAAAGTATTAACATAAATTTAATACCTCTGAATAGTTACAAATAAATTAACTTCGTTCATATATTTTAAAAAAAGAGTTTTTAAAAATGAAAAAAATAAGAATTGCTGTAATTGGTGCCGGGAATATGGGGGGGAATCACATAAGGGTTTTTTCTGAATTAAGTGATGTTGAGATAGTTGGGGTGGTTGATTTAAACGAAGAAGTTGGGAAAGATATTGCAAATAAATTTAATACAAATTTTTATAAGGATTACAAAGAGATTATAAATAAAGTTGATGCTGTAAGTATTGTTGTTCCGACAAAATTTCATTATATTGTGGCAAAAGATTTTCTTGATGCTAATGTTGATGTTTTAATAGAAAAACCCATAACTATAGATTTGAATGAAGCGGATGAATTAATAAGAATTGCTGAAAAAAACCACAGGATACTTCAAGTAGGGCATGTTGAAAGATATAGTCCTGCGGTAATTGAATTAAACAGGTATGTTAAGCGGGATGAAATAATTTCAGTTGAAGCATCCCGTATCGGGCCGTTTGGAGCGAGAATTACTGATTCTGGTGTTGTTCTTGATTTAATGATTCACGATATTGATATAATTTTAAGCTTAATAAAAGATGAAATTGAATATATTAATGCTTATGGAATTAAATTGAAGGGCAGGCATGAAGATTTTGCATCCGCTTTAATTAAATTTAGAAATGGTGCAATAGCAAATTTGACCGCGAGCAGAATAACGCAAAGAAGAAAAAGGAACTTAAAGATAACCCAAAAAGACAACTATATTGTGGTTGATTATATGAACAAAATTCTGGAGATTTACAGGCAGGCAAAATCAGAGTACATAACAGAAGATAAAAATGTTCGATATATTTACAGCGATATTGTTGAAAGGCCGTATATTCCCCAGGAGGAGCCGTTAAAG
>CCXY01000148.1_pt1 | contig 10989 bp, 7 predicted proteins | sample 244351 | NCBI WGS metagenome assembly CCXY01 (sample SAMEA2779768, study PRJEB6121) | groundwater metagenome | isolation source: sulfidic groundwater | reverse complement strand
ATTCCCCTACGATGATTATTATTCGCTGTGTTGTTGGTTAGGGNGTTGTTTGAGGAAGAATATAAATAAATTCCAGACACATTATTTGTGTTTGCTGTGTTGTTGGATATGGTATTGCTTGAGGAATAAGATAAATGAATNCCCCTGCTGTTATTATTCGCTGTGTTGTTGGTCAAGGTGTTATTTGAGGAAGAATCTAAACTAATTCCATTATACGTATTACTATTCGCTGTGTTGTTTGTTAGGATGTTGTTTGAGGAAGAATATAAATAAATTCCAAAAGAATTATTATTTGCTGTGTTGTTTGTTAGGGTGTTATTTGAGGAAAAATCTAAATCAATTCCCAAATGATTATTATTTGCTGTGTTGTTTGTTAGGGTGTTATTTGAGGAAAAATCTAAATAAATTCCTAAATTATTATTTTCTTTCGCTGTGTTGTTAGTTAGGGTGTTGTTTGAGGAAAAAAGTAAATAAATTCCATCATCATTATTATTCGCTGTGTTGTTGGTTAGGGTGTTATTTGAGGAAAACCATAAATTAATTCCATCCTGTGTATTATAATTCGCTGTGTTGTTAGTTATGGTGTTATTTGAGGAGTAATCTAAACGAATTCCCCAATAATTATTATTCGCTGTGTTGTTGGTTATGGTGTTGTTTGAGGAAAAATATAAATAAATTCCCCGATCATTATTATTATTATTCATCGTGTTGTTAGTTAGGGTGTTATTTGAGGAATAAGCTAAACGAATTCCGTAATAATTATTTGAAGAATTTATGTTCGTGAAATTTGAATTTTCAGTGCGATAAACAATCAATCCGTTGTTTTTTAAGATATCAGAGTCGGTAATTGTAACATTGCTTATGTTTGAATTGTCTGCATTGCATAAAATTAATTCGGATAAAATTTCGTTTTGTAAATTTACGGAATGATTAAAGTACTTAATTGGCTTATCTCCGGAACCTGTGTTATTTTCAATGAGGTTATTACAATGTGCGTCTGAATCTGTCCAAATACGAATATCAAACTCATGATTTTCTTTTGCTGTGTTGTTGGATATGGTATTGCTTGAGGAATAAGATAAATGAATTCCCCTGCTGTTATTATTCGCTGTGTTGTTGGTCAAGGTGTTATTTGAGGAAGAATCTAAATAAATTCCATCATAGAAATCTGTAATTATGCAGTTTTTGATAGTGTTGTTCGCTTTAATTGATAAATAAATTCCATAATCATATCCGCTGTCATCTCCGTCAATCGTATTTCCTTGACAGTCAAAAATTTTATTATTGAAATTTTCAGGGTTGTTAATGCAAGTTCCTGCGTGGTTGTTTATTGGTACTATTCCAACATAATTCACCTGATTTGCGCAGTTAATGCTATTATTTAATGCCGCCGAACAATCTACACATGCATTTGTTGCGCTTCCGCCTAAAGTAGTATTGGCATTACCACAATAACAAGTTCCGCCACCTCCTGAATAAGCATTTACACTTCCGCTTAATATCAAAAGAATTCCAATTACAACAAAACTTAAAATACCTAAATTTTTTAAATTTCCAAAATATTCTTTTCCCGTTTTTAAATTTTCTGCAATCATTTTTTAAATTTTTTAAATTTTTATGAATAAATCAATTATAGGTAAATAAATAAATAAATATATTAAAATTATAAATAAATAGAATATGCTCAATAGTAAAGGGTAAATAATGTTTTATACTGTTAATAATTAATACAAAGAATATAAGTAGAAATTAACAAATAGTTAAGTTTAATTCATGTTATTTGAATGGACAACACTAACAACAAAATAAACGCAAAGTTTAAAATACCTGAGGAAATAATATCTCTTGATATAGATGCTCTTGGCCCCAATATATCCAAGGAAGCAAAGAAAATCATAGTTTTGCAACATAACATTATAGGACAGATATATTCGGCATATCAAGATCTACTTGAAGATCATCAAAAATTAAGGGATGAAGTAAATAGGTTAAAAGGTGAGAAAGGTAAGCCTGAGATAAAGCCAAATGTTTCAACAAAAGAAAATACTCTTGCACCAGATCCAACAAAAGAACCTAAAAAATGGGAGAAGAAAAGTAAGAAGGCAAATATCAAGATTGATAAGGTGGAAGTTGTACAGATTGATAAAAGTGTTCTCCCATCAGATGCAATATTCAAAGGATATAGTAAAGTAATTAAACAAGGGATCATATTTAAAACCAACAACATATTGTATAAGCTTGAATGTTATTATTCACCAAGTGAAAAGAAAACGTATGCAGCAAAGTTGCCGAATGCTCTTCAAGGAACAAATTTTGACAGTGATCTGAAAGCATTTATTGTGAATCTCTATTATAAAGGTAGAGTTACTGAACATAAAATTAAAGATATTTTGGAAGAAGCAGGCATAAGTATCTCTGAAGGTGAGATTTCAAATATTCTGACAAAAGAAAAACAGAGTGAATTCACAGATGAAAAGCAAGATATATTTGAAGCGGGAATGGAACATTCTGAGTATGTCCATACCGACAGTGCTGGAGCAAGACATACTGGCATAAACCATCATGTTCATGTTGTGTGTAACACCTTATTTACTGCGTTTTTCATCACCCGATTTAAAAATAAAAAAGAGATTAGACAGATTCTCAGACTCAAAAAAAAATGAGCAACTTAGTAAAGTTCTGATTACTGATGATGCCAAACAATATTATTATCTATCTATGTTGCATGCATTGTGCTGGATTCATGAAATACGACCCTATAGAAAATTGAACCCTTTTCTTGATTGGCAACGTAAAAAACTTAATCATTTTCTTACAGATATATGGAAATTTTATGAGTTGCTTAGAGAGTACAAAAAAAGTCCTGATGAAAAACAAAAAGAGTTTTTGGAACGAAAATTTGATGAAATGTTTTCAACTAAAACAGAATACGGTGAGTTGGATAGGAGAATCGAACTGACTAAAAAACAAAAAGAGAAACTTCTATTAGTGTTGACCAACCCAAAAATACCTCTCCATAACAATCCTGCGGAAATAGCATTAAGAGAGACAGTAATTAAAAAGAAAATTAGTTATGGAACAAAGAGTGAAAATGGAAAAACTGCATGGGAGAATATGCTATCAATAATGGATACCTGTAGAAAACACGAAGTTAGTTTTTTTAGTTACATTAGAGAAATATTTTCAGGAGAACGCAAAATGCCAAAATTAGCAGATATTATTGCCAAAAAAGCAATATAAAATTCCCCCCTCTATTGAGCATATTCAATAAATATATTAAAATTAAAAATATATACATAAAAATTAAAAAAATATCCTAAAATTCTATGTAAAATGTTGGGTGAAATAGGAACTCATGACCAATGGATAAATCTGACCGCGGAGGTGAAATTATTCCGAGTAATTGTCTCTAAAGACAAGACGGAATATGTCGCAACAAACGACATATCTCAATGTTCTACGAATGCAACAAAAGATAAATGTGGCATTCGTTGGAAGATTGAGGAATTTCACAGAGAACTAAAACAAACCACAGGTATTGAAGAATGCGAATGCCGAAAACAAAGAATACAAAGAAATCATATTGCATGTTGTATGCCGGTTTGGGTTACTTTGAAAGATTATGCATATAAATGCAAAAAGACAATTTATCAACTTAAAGAAGGTCTTTTGCATAATTATCTGGTAAACGAACTTAAAAACCCAAGAATTAGTGTCTGTCTTGTGTAGGTCATAAATTAAAAAATTAACTTAAATTTCTTAATTATGTTGTGTTAAAATTTATTGTGTTAAAATTTATCCGGGTAAATTTTAATGTGGTAAATTTTAATGTGGTAAATTTTAATGTGTTAAATTTTAAAGATGCACATCCTCGCATTGGCCTTTGAATACCCTCCTGCACAAACAGGCGGATTAGGAAAAATTGTCCGAGACATATACAAAGAGATATGGAAAAATTTTGGAAACGCAGATGAGAAAATTTATGTAAGTTTAGCGATGCCGTCTCAGGGATTGGAAAACGGATATAAAAATATCTCTATTGTAAAGAAAGAGACCGACTTTGATGTTGAATTGGGTGACAGAAAACAGCACATTGAAGTAAAATTGGCCTCTGATTCCGCAAATCCGAATCTTCCTATCCATCTGATATGCGGAGCGGAACTGGATGACTGGCAATGTTATGTGTCTCTTCCTCAAAAAATTGCATTATTTTCAAGAGCAATTCCGATGTTTATTGACCATTTATTCCGGAATCACTATGATGTTGATTTAATTCACATCCACGATTGGCATTGTGTTCCCGCAGGAGTTACGGGAAAATTAAAGTATGCAAAGCAGGGAAAGAAAATACCACTGCTTTACACAATACACCGCATCGGAGAAAAAGAATGTGTTTATGATGTACATTTTCTGGACTGGCTCAAATTTTACGAATATGATAACATAAGTAAGATGGCTTATGTTTCCGGTTTCGGCTGGGGGAAGTTTTCAATTGAGGCATTAGGGTATTATTATGCGGATAAAGTAAATACTGTCAGCAGGAGTTATATATATGATATATTAAATTTTATGGGTAAATTTCCTCAAAATCAGGAAGACATAAAAAACAAGACTACCTACATTTTTAATGGCATTGAAAAATTTCATAATTTTAATGTCGGTGAAAAGAAAACCGAGAGAAAAAATTTTCTTAATAAAAACAATTTAAGCAACGGCATCCTTATTTCCTTTGTCGGGAGATTTGACGGAAGACAGGGAAAACCAGGTGTATTATTAAACGCAATAAATAAATTTTTTGAGAAAAGCGATTCAATCGCAAAAGATGTGAGATTTATTATAAAATATTCCGGCGGGGATGAAAGTTTGCTGAATTATGCGAACTATATCCAATCATATTTTCCCGAAAATGTGAAAATTTTAAAGGGATGGATTGATCTGGAAAATTTATACAAAGCAAGCGATATATTTGTCAATGTTCCGTATTTTGAGCCGTTCGGTTTGACAACATTAGAGGCAATGGACAGCGGAGCAATTGTTATCGGAACAGAGGTAGGAGGAGTTAGGGATATGCTCAACGACTTTTATCTGAAATGGGATTTTGCAGACGGAATGAAAAACAACAATGTTACGGGGTTTTTTACATTGAATGACGCAACTGCTTTGGCAAATAAAATTTTAGAGGCATCTATTATCGTTAAATCCGGAGAAATTATCAGTGATTTCGGTGCGCATTCGGAGCAGTATAAAAAATTTATGGATTCAATTCCGATAGAATACGGCAAATTAAAGGAAGAAATTTTAAAAGAGCCGTTTTTAGCAGATATGATGATGCACAATTCAATGGCGAGAGCGAGGAAATTTTCTATTGAAGAAACCGCGAAAGGATATGTTGAAATTTACAAACAGTTAAATTTATAATTAAGAGTTGAAACTTACAAACAGTTAAATTTATAATAGAATGGAAACCACAACTATTTTATTAACATGTCCTGACAGCAAAGGCATCGTTGCAAATGTTACCGATTTCGTCTATAAAAACGATGGAAATATTCTGCACGCAGACCAGCATATTGACGACGAAAGTAAAACATTATTCATGCGGATTGAATTTGATACGGCAAATTTTAAGATTGAAAAAGAAAGAATAAGAAATAAATTTAACGAAATTGCTGTTCTGTTTGATATGAATTATTCGGTAAAATTTTCTTCCGAAATACGGAATGTGGCAATTTTTGCCGGAAAGGAGGAACATTGTTTATTTGACATACTTCTGAAACAAAAAACAGGTGAATTAAAATGTAATATTCCTTTAATAATAAGCAACCATCCGGATACGGAAAATATTGCGAAATTTTTCGGATGCAAATATTTTGTAATAGAAAAGACTCCCGAAAATAAAATTTCACAGGAAACTAATGAAAAGGAATTGCTGGAAAAATTTAAAATTGATACTGTTGTACTAGCAAAATATATGCAGATTTTAAGTCCTGATTTTATTAAAGATTATCAAAACAGAATAATAAATGTTCATCATTCGTTTTTGCCTGCATTTAAAGGTGCAAAGCCGTATTTACAGGCATATAAGGCAGGAGTAAAGTTAATCGGAGCAACCGCACATTATGTTACGGAAGAATTAGATAACGGTTCCATAATTGAACAGGAAGTTGCAAGGGTTAGCCACAGGGACACATTGTCGGATTTTATTGAAAAAGGGAAGACTGTTGAAAAAATGGTTTTGGCAAGGGCATTAAAAGCACATTTGGAGAATAAAATTATTGTTTATGGGAATAAGACGGTTGTTTTTGATTAAGATTAGAATTTTGGGCAGGTGTTGTTTTTGATTAAATTTATGTGTTTTTGATTAAAATTGTGTGTTTTTGATTAGGATTTAAATTAATAAGCAAATTTTTAAATTTTTCAGGTTATAAATTTTATAATTTTTCAAATGAAAAAAATCAGAGGTGCACTATCGGGAACACGAATCATAAGCAGAGACAAAAGCATTGAAAAATACATCTTTTTAGGAGACGAGGCAAAAAAATTAGGCGGATTTTCGGTAATTGAGGGCTTATATTTGGTTGAAAAAGGTATTTTAGAAGTCTATGATAAAGATAAGAATTTAAATTTTGAAGAATTATTAGAAAAGGGAAAGAAATTAACCGGCGATGAAAATTTTTACATAAAATATGTAGTTTTCAGGGATTTGATGAACAGAGGATATATGCTGGCAACAGGAATCAAATTCGGTGTTGATTTCAGGGCTTATGACAAAAAGGACAATAAAGAAGGTATGAAATCCGAAAAAACAGGTGAAAGAAATATTGAAGGCATAGAACAAAGGCAAAATAATGTGCGGCAAATCAGGATGCATTCAAAATTTCTGATTAAGGTTGTGCCTGAGGAATATGTTTCTTCTTTTCCGGGAATAGCAGGGGATGTCCGGCTGGCAAGAGCGGTAAATAAAAATCTGGTTTATGCTGTTGTTGATAAGGACAGCGACATTCTCTATTATGAAATTGATATGGCAAAAATTTAAGGACAAACAAGATTACAAAGGGTTGAGTAGCAAATAGAAGCAGGCCACTTATATTTCTTGTAAATTATCAATTAAATTTTGAAGATTAAATAAAAATATCAAGAAATAATATTTTTAATTTTAAAATTAATTGTTTTTATCTCATTTAATTTTCTATACTCTCCCTCTGTGTGAATGGATAATGTTTCTGATATAGTATCCAAAATACAATACACAAACAGATTGATTAAATTTTTTGGCAACTTAATTTCTTGCTTCAGTATATCAATAAAACCAAATTCATTCTCGTCTTCTTTTTTGCCCTTTAGTCTTACTATTCTTAAAAAATAAATTTTTGTTTCTTTAAACTTTTTTACTTCTTTATTTTCAAAGTCAATATCTTTGCAGTCATTGATATATTTGGGTTTTTCAATCTCCGGATTGTTGTTTATCAAATTATTGTATTTTTCATAGGATATATTAAAATCCTTGATTTTTATGTCTGTTTCATTCTCATCTGTAAATCTTAATTTGTTCCAGAATTCTCTTGAAAACACGCTATCAAATTCCTCTACTTCACTATTATTCCATGTGCTTCTTGGTGCAACATATAATGGTTTTATACCTATGTTAAGTAAAAATAATGTTGGTCTTCCTATACACATTTCCTGACTTAAATTGGTTCCGAAAGCAGAATTATCATCAATCTTCAGAACATCCGGAATAGGGTTGGTTTGCCACATGTCCTTTAATATTCTTATCGCTTCATCTGTGGTTTGACCCGCTATTTGTTTTACTATCCCTTCCTTCTTTGGACGAATGTATTTACAGGAGATAAAGTTGATCTTATCCTTTGAACCTTTTAAATATTTTGGGCCGATGAAATCCATACTCATCATTATTTTACCTAATTTATTTAAAGTGTATTGAGGATATTGCATATACTTACTTACACCGTTTCTCTTTTTTTGCGGACTTTTTACCATTCTGTATTCTCTTAGTGTGCGATTCACAAAATCTTTGGAAATTCTTTCAATATGAGAAGCGTTGTAATTTGCTTGAACTACCTTTGCTCCTATAAAAAAGCTTTCCTCTTTTTCCAACTTCATTCTTGTGTTTTTTATTTCTTCTTTTTGTTGTTCTATATATTTTCGAGGTTTGCCTTTTTTCCAACCTCTGTTGTCTTGTGTTACTTCCTTTTTATCTGTTTTTATCCATTTATTAATGCTGTTCCTACTCGCTACCAAATAGCGAGAAATCTTTCTTATACTCCATCCTTTTTGTTTGTGTAACTCTCGTGCCTTTATTCTCTTATTAATTAGCAACAGTTTTTCCATCATAAACTATTAAAATATACTTCCAAACTTCACAGACTGCGTTTTTTCAAATTTATGAAACCGTAATGTAAGCAAAGAGTAAATCTCTTGTTCATAAGCAACATATAATATGCCCTTCAATAAAAAGTGCAATTTCTGGCGTTGAGCAGTATAATTAGACTGCTATAATAACCTACCTATAAAGTAGATCGTATTCTTGTGTAATAAGTTGTATGTATTTAATGTTGTGGCTACATCTGAGCAAATTATACGGAGCTTTTAAAGCTACCGCTATACTTAGACTGATGAGCCACACATTTTATTTTAAATTTTTTGTAATAAATATAAAATACAACAATAAATTCAAAAAAATTTAAATAAAGTAAAGAATGAAAAGTACGAATATTTTATGGGCAGGCATTGAAATAGGAAAGGATAAATGCGATATTGAGGTCATAGATAATGGCGAAAACACAGTCAATGTTTTTAATTTTGAAAACAGGAATACGGAGAACGGTTTCAAAAAGGTAAAAAAGATATCGGACATGCTTTCAAAAAAGTACAAGGCAACCGTTGTGTTTGGTCATGAACCGACATCAGAGTATCACGCAAACATCAGAGAGTATTTAATTAAAAACGGATACGATGTGATAAAACTTGAAGCAAAGCACAGTAAAAAGTTCAGGGCGTTGTTTAATGACAGGGCAAAAACGGATAAAATAGATAAAAATATATTGGCGAGAGAGCTTAAATTTTTCTATGAGAAAGATATTCAAAAGACAATTGAAGATATGTCAAAAAACAACATTGAAAGGAATGAACTGAAGGACTTAACGAGATTCAGAGCTTATATTGTTAAGGAGAGGTCCAAATTCAAGAACAAGTTAAAAATACATTCTTTTCTTTTGTTTCCGGAAATAGAGGATGTGTTCTCAAACTTTTTTGGAAAGGGAGCAATGTTCATCAACAAAAAATATATGACTCCGGATGATATTTTAAAAGCAGGTGAAGAACAATTGGCAAAAGAACTTGCTGAAAACAGCAATAATGTATTCGGAAAAAAGAAAGCGAAAGAACTTATACAGGCGGCAAATAATGCAAGCGGATTATCTTCGAGAACGGGTGGTTTAAAGATCACAAAGGGAATAACAATAGACATTATAAAAAGATTTGACAAATATATCAGGTTTTTAGATAAAGAGATTAAAAAGATGCTGGCAGATGATGAAGTTGCCAAAGTGATCCTATCCTATCCCGGAGCGGGGATGGTTCTTGCCTCAACATTCATTGCGGAAACGAAAGGATTAAATTTTAAAAGCGAAAGGGATTTCATGAGTTTTTGCGGTTTGTGTTCAAATACAAACCAGTCATCCAAATTAGAAAAAGACGGGAGGATTACAGAAGGAGATAAACATATAAGAATGGCTTTCTTTCAGGCAGCAAATCCGTGTATCAGAGACAAAAAGGGAAATCAAACAATCAGGGACTATTACAAAAAGAAGTTATCGGAATATGAAAAGACGAAGTACGGGAAAAAGAAAGCGAAGATTGCGTCGGCTGCAAAGTTGGCGGGAATAATATTTGCAATGGTTAAAAAGAGGGAAAAATATGATCCGGATTATGAAGCGAAGATGAAGGCAAAAGTAAAGCAAAAGTAAAAAAATTTTAGAGACAACATTCAAATTCATCAAAAAAGGGTCGGTAGGATCTCTAAATTTTGTGAGAAGTCCTTTAAGGACTATCTCTTTATTTAAAGTGAGAAACCGCCCTCATAAGCACTAATCGCAATGTGCGAATTCCTCTGCGGAATATCGCTGATATATCGAGATTGTGTAATGGCGGAAGACCTATCCGACCCGTTAGAAATTAAAAAACTATAAAAATAAAATAAAAATAAAAGTAAGTATTCAGCCACCAAAAAAATTATAGGTAAATTTGTATCCTTTCAACAGGCCGTAAGGGAATGTAAAAGTTGAAGGTGAAAAAACACAAATTTTTGTATCCTCTCAATAAAACAGGGTAAATTAAATTGTATATCTCTACTTTACAGGTGCAAAATACTAAATTTTTACATTTTACCCTAAAATTTTGAGAGGATACAAATTTTTCAAAAATTGACGGTGAATTTTTTAGTTTCCTTACAACCTGTCAATAAAACAGGGTAAATTAAATTGTATAGCTCTACTTTACTGGTGCAAAATACTAAATTTTTACATTTTACCCTAAAATTTTGAGAGGATACGTAAATTTTTTGATTTTTTTGTATTTTTTGAAATTTTCACATGTAAATTTTTGTACTTTCTGAATAGTTACAAATAAAAATGGTAAAAAATAAAATAATATTTAGGAAAAATTTAAATTATTAAATGCAGAAAAGAACAAAGGATAAATAAAAGTAAAATAAATTTATCCGAGTTCGTTTCTACTGCAGCTTATTATACGAAAATTTATAAGTGTAAATTTTTCAAAACGCAAAAACTTGAGATAAATATTTGGTAGTGCTAAATAGGTAATGATAAGTTATAATTTGTTGACAGGTTGTAAGAAAACTAAAATTTTTAGACCTCTTATATATTATAACAATATATACGCATAAAATTCCACCTTTTAAAAAATTGTCCAAAATTTTGCCTTTTTATATATTGTCACAATAGCAAA
>CCXY01000114.1_pt1 | contig 11027 bp, 2 predicted proteins | sample 244351 | NCBI WGS metagenome assembly CCXY01 (sample SAMEA2779768, study PRJEB6121) | groundwater metagenome | isolation source: sulfidic groundwater | reverse complement strand
CAATAAATTCAACACATTGTAATGTTACTTTTGCAGTAATATTAAATGTTTTGGATCCGCAGGATACCGAAAATTACACAGGAACTTATACTTATTCTTTAAGAATAAATGATGATTACAAAACAAAAGTAACCGGAACAGCAAATACAAAAGTGCAAATAATTTCAACACCAGTAACAGTTATCAATCCATCGGAAATTGACTTCGGAAATCTGACAGCAGGAACAAGTAATAATGGAGAGTCATACATTGAATTGGATCAACCATGCAGCAACATATTGAATCAAAATGTGAATATATCTTTTGAAAATATGACAGCAAGCGGAGGAAAGAAAATAGGAAAAGAACAAATTACCGCAAATGTTAATCTTGTGTCAATAAATTCAACACATTGTAATGTTACTTTTGCAGTAATATTAAATGTTTTGGATCCGCAGGATATCGGAAATTACACAGGAACTTATACTTATTTTTTAAGAATAAATGATGATTACAAAACAAAAGTAACCGGAACAGCAAATACAAAAGTGCAAATAATTTCAACACCAGTAACAGTTATCAATCCATCGGAAATTGACTTCGGAAATCTGACAGCAGGAACAAGTAATAACGGAGAATCATATATTGAATTGGATCAACCATGTATTAACATTCTTGATGGAAAGGTAAATGTAACCTTCACACAGATGACAACCCAAGGGGGAGTGATTTTTATTGAAAATATAAAGTACAAGATTTACCTAATTCCAATAAATCAAACAGCATGTAATATAACTATAAACGCAACTTTAAACATTCCGGAAGGACAAAAGACAGGAAATTACACTGGAACTTATACTTATTCATTAAGAATAAATGATGATTACAAAACAAAAGTAACCGGAACAAATACNACAAAAGTTCATATAATTTCAACACCTGTAAAAGTAATAACTCCTGCAGCAATTAACTTTGGAAACCTAACGGAAGGAATAAATAACACAGCGGAAATCTCTATGGAAGTGGATACGGGATTACAGGGAAATTGCTCACAAATATATGGAAATGTTAATGTTGAATTTTCAGATCTAACAACAACAGGAGCATCAATAAGTAAAAATAACCTGATCAAGAACATTACACTAACTCCAATAAATGCGACAGCATGCAATATAACAATAACTGCAACTTTAAACATTCCGGAAGGACAAAAGACAGGAAATTACACTGGAACTTATACTTATTCATTAAGAATAAATGATGATTACAAAACAAAAGTAACCGGAACAAATACTACAAAAGTTCATATAATTTCAACACCTGTAAAAGTAATAACTCCTGCAGCAATTAACTTTGGAAACCTAACGGAAGGAATAAATAACACAGCGGAAATCTCTATGGAAGTGGATACGGGATTACAGGGAAATTGCTCACAAATATATGGAAATGTTAATGTTGAATTTTCAGATCTAACAACAACAGGAGCATCAATAAGTAAAAATAACCTGATCAAGAACATTACACTAACTCCAATAAATGCGACAGCATGCAATATAACAATAACTGCAACTTTAAACATTCCGGAAGGACAAAAGACAGGAAATTACACTGGAACTTATACTTATTCATTAAGAATAAATGATGATTACAAAACAAAAGTAACCGGAACAAATACAACAAAAGTTCATGTAATTTCAACACCGATACAAAAATTAGATACAGATGCGTTGGACTTTGTAGAAGTAGCATCAGGAAAGAGCAATAATGCATCAGTATGGTTTGAAATTTTAAATATAAATTGTAGTGATATTTATAAAGGCGAAATAAAGTTGGAATTTACAAATATGAATACATTAGGAGACGGAATTGATAAATCAGCAATAGAATACAATGTCACAACTTCAAACATTTCCGGTGGAGGATGTAACATTACATTGGATACAAAAATTTTCGTTATAGGAAATAAAAAAGTTGGAAACTATACAGGAACATATACCATTAAATTTAGAATGAATGATGATTACAAAACACAGGTAACCGGATGGAATTATACAAAAGTTGAAGTAATTCAGCTTCCAAGCGGAGTGAACGTATGTGTGTATGACAAAGATACAAAAGAGATAATTGAAGGTGTAAATGTAAGTATTTCAAATTCTACAGATACAAAGTGGAATTATACTACAAAAACAGGTTGTTATATATTTGATAATATTTCCCAAGGAAACTATAATGTAAAAGCGTCAAAAACAACATATCCTGAATATGATGAAACGGAATACTTATCTGAACCTTTCTATTATCAGATTGAATTAGAACAATACACATTGACAATATGCACCTTTGATGAAGAAAATGCCTCATTAAATCAAACAACGATTGTTTTAAGAAATTCAGGCAATACAACGATAGCAAACATCCATCTTGGAGATAAAGAAAATTGTTATAAATTTAGAAATTTAGCAGCAGATAATTATACATCTGTTATAACTAAAGAGAAATATAAGGAAGAAATTGTCAACATTTCATTTGCAGGAAATGTGTCTCTATATCTCAACATAACACTAAATTATCCTCCTTCTATACAAGGATATGTCATAGATAATATAACTGGAGAAAGAATTCAAAATGCAACAGTTGAGTTATATAAAGAAGGTGTTTTAATAACAATAAATTTTACAGATGAAAAAGGTAAGTATATGTTTATTCCTTCTGCTATAGGAAACTATTCAATAAATGTGAGCAAAATAGGATATAATTCAATGGAAGAAGACTTTTCAAAAGATTCAGAATTTGGAACATTTTATAGAAATGAAACTTTCGTATATAATTTCTCATTAACCTCTTCAATAACTCCCTATCTTCAAATTTGTGTAAAAGATAACGAAACAAATGAAACGTTAAGTGATGCATTGGTTAAAATTTATAAAGACAGTACTAATATTGCGTCAAATTTAACAAATATGAGCGGATGTGTTCGATTTTATAACATTTCAGCAGGTACTTATACATTAAAAGCATCAAAACATGGATATGAAGAAAGTGAAGGGCAAATTGAATATGACGGAGCTATTTTACTTCAAGAAATAGAACTTTATCCAATGAAGGGAATAAAGGTTTGCGTGGTTGAAGTAAATTCAATAACAAATATAACAACACCGATAGTGAAAGCAAATATAACAACACCGATAGTGAAAGCAAATGTAACTTTATTTAATTCAACATTTTCAGCAAGTGGAGAAACTGACTCAAAAGGATGTTATCGCTTTGTGAACATTTCTTATGGAAATTATAGTATCAATGCAACTGCAAAGGGATATGTTCCAAATAATGGAATGGCAGAATATTTAGGAGACACAAATTTGACGATAGAACTTACTCCGCTTCCAAGAATAACTGTTTGTGTGTATGATAATGAGGTAGGAAATGAAAGTACGGGAAAAAGAATAAGTAATGCAACAGTGTTGCTCTATAATGAAACATTAAGTTTAACGATAAATGGAACAACAGACAATATAGGATGTTATAAATTTATGCAAGAGTATGTAGGGCAAATTCCAAATGGAACCTATAATACAACCGCAAGCGCAACGCATTATGGGTCATATGGATTGATTACTCCTTACTTTAATAATACCGGAGATATGGAAATATTTATTGGACTTGTGAAGGAACCAAGAATAGTGATAAATGTAACCTATGGAAATAATGGATCTCCTATACAAAATGTATCTGTTACTTTATATAACGAAACATGGAATGAAACCAAATTTACAAATGAAGAAGGAATAGTTGAATTTTTTGTTCCAGCAGGAAATTATTCATTTAATGTTGCACTTTTAGGAAGTGTTAATGTATTTGGAAATATAGGTTTTAGTGGAACAGTTCATTACTTCCAACCAGCAACATTGCAATTGGTTTCAGATATTTGTGGGGATGTATCAAACATAGAGATATTAGAAGAAGGTGATTATGGTGTGCCAAAAGGAATGATGAGTGTAAATGTTAAGGTGCAAGGAAAATTGAAATTTAATGTTACTGCTGATATTGTATCTAAAAATGGAACAATTGTAGGAACATTCAATCTGACAAATACAACCTCTGTAGCGAATACAACAACAACCACAATATATTATAGTTCTTATAATATGAGTAATTTAAATGAAATTGGATACGCATTAAGGATATATTTAAATGACCAATGTAATACTTCAAGAGAAAAAGATTTTAATGTAATATATGAATGTACCTCTCCAACAGATCCAAAATGTGCAATTACTTCTTCATTGGAAAATAACAATATTGCTTATTGTGGTGGTGACAATGGTTGTGTGGGAAGTATAAGCGAAGGAAAAGGATACAAGACAGACTATGGAAATAGATATGAATTGTATTCAACAATTGTATGGAATTATGCGGATGAGATGGAAAATCTTTCAACAGTTAACTTTACAAAATTGACAGATGTTATTAACTGGCAGGCTGCAACATCAATGGTTAAGGTTGGAAGCAGTTACTATATTGCGTATGAAGATTATAGCAATAATAATCACAATCCAAAGATAAGGTTTATTTATCTTTCTAGTGCAAATGCAACTTACCAAAACGTATCCTTTGAAATTTCACAGCAAGGAATGAGATATTATTATCCTGCAATGACTTATGATAATAGTAATATATATCTGGTTTATATGGGCAGAGGAGAAGGGGACTTACAAGCAAGTTTATATTATAGAGAATGTACGCCTTCAGTAGCTTCATTATCTTGTACAAATGAAGAAAAAATTGCCGACATTCCGACAGGGGATGCAAAGGAACCTGCAATTGCCAGATATAATGGAAAGACATATATTGCTTATGCAAATAATTCTGATATATATGTTTATACAAAGGAAGATAGAATAATTAGAAATATTACACATTTTGCAGAAAAAAGAGCATTTAATTGGAATTATTCAATCAATAATAACCCTCAGGAACTTAAGGATTATTTAAAAAACAATTTTGGAGTTACATGGATAGCAAGCGAAACCCCAAACATAACAGAAAATGAAATTAAGTTCACAAATGTTACATTAACGCTCAAAAATGAATTTAATCATACTTATTATGTGTTAGCAGATATATTGAATAAAGGAAAATATGTGCTTAAGGTCAAGAAAGAAGACATTATTGAAGGAAATATAACTGTTTATGGTGATCCACTATGCGAAGTTGAAACAAAAGGACAAAAAATGAATATGACTTGCGAAGCACATCATCCAAACATAATCTTCAAAGACGGTAAGTTATATGCGTCATTTCAAGTAGATATACCTTTATTAGATATAATAGAATTAATTTACCCTGTAAAAGATAAAACCACCGGAAACACATCTATACTTTATTTTGTGAAAGCACCATTAACAGACAATAGAATATATGTTTCAAAATATACTACTACTGATTGGTCATTGATAAATGTAAATATTTTACATAAGGCAGTTAGTGCCGAGGGTGTAAAGAAATCTGACTTTGATAATGCAAGTTTTGATACGGCAACCTTTTCAAGTATCAAGAATCCGTGGTTGTTTGAATTTAACAATAGTGTATATGTTTCAGTTGATGCAACAGACGCACCGTATGTATGGAAATATAATGAAAGTTCCACCAGTGAAAATGTAGTGAATTTAAACAAAGTAAATATTACAAAGACAATAAATATGAATTTGGTAAAATACGGAGGTACATACACGAAATGTATATTTAATAACATTGATTACACATCCTCTCTAAACATAAATAAAAAAGATACACGAGGATATTCATTTAGTGATCCGGTTATAAATCTAACAATAAATGCAAGTACTTCGGAATTAAAGGTAAAAGTTGGAGATGATGAAATTACATTAACTATTGATGGCAACAATATAACTACTGTCGCACCCGAGGGTGTATTAAGCGAAAATACAACTTTAAATAATAACGTAATAACATTGAAGTTAAATAAATCCTATTATATCAAAAAGATTGATGATCTGGAAACAATAGGCGAGAGGGACTTTATAGAAGGAAAATATGTCTATAATATTACATTAATTGTAGGAAATGACACTGAGCAAAAGAATATAATTAAACTTGGAAATATTTCAATGGGTGAGCTTGTTGCACCAAACATCAGAGATGAGGATGTTCGAATAGTTAATTTGAAGGATAAAGGTGAATTGCATACCGAAGATACCGTTTACCTAAATGTAAGTTTGAAGAATAGAGAAGGTCTTCCGGCAGTAGTAAAAGTATTCTTCACACCTTATGTAATAAATGAAAATGGAAGCATAACAAATGTTACTCCTACACCCTTGCAATTAGGAGATCCAAATATGGACCTGATATTTGATAATCAGGGAATAGAAAATGGATTTGGGGGCGTTGGTGTTGAAGGTACTCCGTATGTGTTACCTTCTGAAGTTGCAAATAAAACAACATACTACTTAAATGTTACTGTTGTTATTTATGATATGTGTTGTAACTTCCAGGTATGGAATAAAGTATTGACTATTACAAAGAAAGGCACAGGCGCGTCAGGGGAAATATGTCTGACCTGTCAGCCACAGCCACATCAAGCCACAAGTACCGGAGGTGGTGGATTACCTCCGACAGTAACGGAACCAGTAACAACCACAGAAGGTGTATTCAGGTCAGCAACTGTAACAAATTACACATTAACAGTCGGCAATGTAACAGCAATGAAAGAAAATGAATCATTTACAGTAAAAGTTATAAATGAAACATATACTTACAACATAACTTATAAACAGATAAATACAACAAACGGAACAAGATGGGTGGAAGTCAATAAAACATTAATTAAATCAGAAGAAATTCCTGTTGCAAATGCAAATGTAGACTATGCCGGACAAACAGCAGTAACAGGAACTGACGGAACAGCAGTTATTCCAAAAGCAGTTCTCGGAGTTTATGATATAAGAGCAACAAAAGGCGGTGCAGAGGCAAGAACACCAACAGTTGTAGAAGCCAAAAAGCCAACAACAGTTAAAAAGGAAATTTTAATTGTTACTCTATTAAAAGGAGAAGACAAAGAAAAGGAAGGAATTTATGAATTTGAGGTTAGGGACAAACAGGGAAATTTAGCGGTAAACAGAGAACTTGTTGTCAGATTGCCAAATAATGTAACACAAAAGGTTGTTACAGACGAACATGGAAGATTTGGTTTGACAATTAACCAGTCGGGATACATAACTATAGATCAGCAGGAATATGCGAATTACTCCGTTGAACACTTTGCATTGCCGGTAGAAATAGAAAAGGAATTACATAATTACTGGATATGGCTTTTATTGTTGCTGCCAATACTGCTGCTAATTTATCTGATTCTGTTCATGATGAAAGGAAAGGTTGAAATAACAAAAGAAAGAAGAGACGGAAAGGTCACAATTACAATGGTTAATAAAACACATAAGACACTTGATGCGTGTATGCTTGAAGATATTATTCCTCTGGGATTGCAGATAGAGATAATTACACATGGACTTGAGAAGACAGCAATGGGAGATACTCTGATAATGAATCTTGGTAATTTAAAGAAAGGAGAAAAAAGAATAGCAGAGTATAAAATTATAAATGCAGAAGGAATTAAAGGAGCAGGTGCGAAAGGACTTCCTGAAGCAAAGGTTGTATGGAGTAATGGCGAGCAGCAATCTAAAAATACATAAGGGCAAATAAAAGGATACATAAAAAAGGCATTCAGCCAATTAAAAGGCTTTTATATTTAATATCGTGATGTTGCTATGAAGTTTCAAAAAATTTTGCTGTCATCACGGGGTTAAAAATAAGAGCCAAATATGAGTCAAATTAATTTGCAACAAGTCTATTAGTAATCATAATGTATCAACATAAATTTAATACCTTTGAATAGTTACAATTTTATTTTTTAAATTTAGTTATAAAATTCTAATTTATTTTATTAATATTTATAAAATATCTTGCTAAAATGTACCAAACACAATCGGAAAAACTTAAAAAGAGGGGAAAAAGGAAATATGAAATTGCACGGGAGCCGGCAAATACCTCCATCGGAGAGCACAAAATAAAGAAAATAAGAGTGAGGGGCGGAAATGTAAAAAATCGTTTATTGTCCGAAAAATATGCAAATGTCCTGATTGACAGCACTAACAACAACTATGAGAAGTGTGAAATTTTATTTGTTGTTAATAATCCCGCAAACAGGGAATTTGCAAGGGCAAATATAATAACAAAAGGGGCAATCCTTAAAGTCAGAATGGCTAATAAAGAAATAGATGTTAAGGTTACTTCAAGACCTGGACAGGATGGAATTATAAATGCGGTTTTATTGAGTTAAATTTTATTATGTATTTTTAAATTTTATCATTTTTGATTTTTGTCGTTAAATTATTTTTAAATTTTACTATTTAAATTTATTTGTTATTATAAAATGAGCAGGAGACCAAAACAGAACAAAGACGAGGTTGTCATTAAAAAAAAGAAGAAAAAGGATAAAATTGATATATCCGAATTTGTTTTTGAGTGGAATAATGTTCCGGGAAAGGATGAAGAAAGTATTAGAAATTATTTAAGGACAAATTTCTTTGTGAACTGGAGCAAAGATGCAAAAATTGAAAAAAGCAAAGATAATAAAAACATTACTATCTCACATAATGGGCATAGCATAAAATTTCAACTTGATGAGGTCGGACATCTGTTTGATTTAAGGGCAGCTTACAGAAAATATATAAAAGAAGGAATAATAAGTGAGGAATTAAGGGACGGGTTTTATCTGAATAAAATTTTTCTTCCTGCGAGAGCGGAGGTTAAAAAAATAAAAGACAGCGAATGGAGAGTTATATGGAACAGAACGGACGGAATGGTTGATATTTATACGATAAAGGACTTGGGAAACGATACGGATGAAAGTATAGAAATATATTGTGAAGGCAGAGTATTTGTAGAAAATGAAGATAAAGTAAAGGAAATTTTAATTATCCGAAAAAAAGCAGGCAAACTTTTGGTCTATGATAATCTGATTATTCTGGAAAATATTGTTGCCTCAATATCAATTAACTTGGATGGAATAAAGTCGGAATATATTCATAATAACCGGTTAGATATAGAAAATATCATAGAGAAGGACTATATGAATATTTTTACGAAAGCAACAAAAGAAAATACAAACATAGAAGAAGGCATAGCAAAGGTAATAAACAATGAATACTCAGATACATTTAAGAAAGCAATGAACGAGGAAGGAATTGATGAAGAAAAAATAAATAAAAAGGATACGGAAAAAATTACGGAAATTTTTAGGAAAACAATAAGGAAAGCAATAGAAGAAGGAGAGATAGAAAAGGTTATAGCACCGGATGCACTGACATTTCTTTATAATAAATCAAGATTTCCAGGCATTGTGTATCGTCTGAAGGATTTACAGCTGGCAATGTTATTGTTTGATTCCGGAAGTATTATATGTACAGGTGCGGGAAGAGAAGAATTTGTTCAAAAGGCAAAAAATCGTATGATTGAAAAATTAAAAGAGTTTGATATAAATCTGAACTCTGAGCCGATAATAGAATTGCAGAATATAGTCGCTTCAACAATGTTTTATCCGAAGATAAATTTAGATGTGCTTGCCGACTACGACGAGAACACAGAGTATGAACCCGAGCAGTTTCCCGGACTTATTTATAAAATTGAAGTGCCAAAGACAGTGATGCTTGTTTTTAGATCAGGAAGGATAGTTATTACCGGAGCAAAAAGTGTTGACTTTGCAATTGAGGCCTCAAAAATGACCAAGAAGGCAATAATGGATGCAAAGGCATTGATATATGAGTAATTTTAGGAGGTATGAGGTGAGGATAAAAGAATTTTGTTATAGGTTAGGATAAGTTTATAGTCAATCTGCTGACTTTTTACACTATTGAAGCAGATTAATGAATCGTATATTGGGTGCAAAATGTTGATAGATTCACTATAAATTTAATTTTTATATTTTTTTATTTGTAACTATTCAGCCCCCCCAAAATTAAAGGTAAATTTTTGATTTTTTTAAATTTTTGGTAGTGCTAAATAGGTAATGATAAGTTATAATTTGTTGAATCATAATTAAAATTGAGATTATAGTCAATCTGCTGACTTTTTACACTATTGAAGCAGATTGATGAATCGTAGATTGGGTGTAAAATGTTGATAGATTCACTATAATATTTAAAATATCATTACATCTTTATCCCTACCAAATTTTTTTAAATTTTCACATGTAAATTTTTGTACCCTCTGAATATACTGCACAACTTCATAAATTGAGCATTTCAAATTTATGAAATTGTAATGCGGATAAAGAGCATATCTCTTGTTTATATACTTTGCATTCCTATAAATTTAGTTTTTCAAATCTTTAAAAAATGTGCTATAAAAAAGCGATGTTTTTGCCGTTATACTTCCCAACTTCACAGACTGCGTTTTTTCAAATTTATGAAACCGTAATGTAAGCAAAGAGTAAATCTCTTGTTTGTAAGCAACATACAATATGCCATTCAATAAAAAACGCAATTTCTGCCGTTGAGCAGTATAGTTACTTTTATTTTACAATTTGCCAACCTAAAAATACCTGTCGGAATTTTATCTGCAACATATCTTATTAATCCGATATCATCCCTTATGTTCACTTCGTTCCATTCACCGTTTCATTCACTTCGTTCGTATCTTACATTCACTTCGTTCGTGTATTTATAAAATGTTTCAAACATTTTCTAAGATTGAAATCAAAAGATTTGTATCCTCTCAAAATTTTAGGGTAAAATGTAAAAATTTAGTATTTTGCACTCGTAAAGTAGAGATATACAATTTAATTTACCCTGTTTTATTGAGAGGATACAAATTTTTAAATAAGATTGAAAATCTTATTTAAAAATGCTCCAAGCATTTTTAAAGATTGAAAACTTGTAGTTTTCAGTATAGGTTTTCAGTATTTGTTTAGATAATTGGGTTTTTATCTCGTCATATTTGATTTTGCAGTTATTTTTTTCACAGTTTTCACA
>CCXY01000162.1_pt1 | contig 11291 bp, 12 predicted proteins | sample 244351 | NCBI WGS metagenome assembly CCXY01 (sample SAMEA2779768, study PRJEB6121) | groundwater metagenome | isolation source: sulfidic groundwater | reverse complement strand
AACAAACGACGATAAGTGACCTTGGAGGAACGATGAGACTGGGTGCTTATCTCTGCGTTATTAAAGACAACACATTAGCATACGAAATTTATAACACAAATACAATTAAAAGAAGGTATAGGCACAGATACGGGGCAAATTTAAAGTATAAAGAAATTTTGGAAAGAAACGGAATGAACTTTTCCGGAACATCACCTGATGGAGAATTGGTGGAAATTTTAGAATTAAGTAGGGAAGTGCATCCTTTCTTTGTTGCTTCACAATATCATCCTGAATTTTCTTCACGACCGGAAAAACCAGAGGAATTGTTTATAGGGCTTGTAAAAGCAGCTTCGGAAAAGAAATATGGAAAGAGGTATAAAAAAATTTGGTAATTATTCGGAGAGTATAAAAATTTCACCTCGCTGTTGCTCGGAGATTTCAAAAACATTTGGGTTTTTAAAATCACCTCAATATATTCGGATATTTCAACTTCGTTGAAATACCTGTGAAATTTAGAAAAATTTAAAAAAAATTTAAAAAAATCAAAAATCTACCTGATTTTTGGGTGGTTGAATAGTTACAAAATTTATTAATTCTATTGGCTTTTATATTAAAATTCGTGATAAGTTCGCTTCGCGCTCGGATTTTAAAGAACTATTTTAATCACCAATTCCATTGGCAGTAACCTCGAATACACATTCTCCTTCCGGCAGACACGGCGAATCAACAAGTCGTGCAATTCTTTTATTCCCTTTACTCTTTCGCAAATATATCCTGTATGTTGATAAATGTCCGACAATATTTCCTCCGATTGGGGTTGTCGGGTCTCCGAACATCATTCCTGGATTTGACATCACCTGGTTTGTAACAATTACTGCAATATTGTGCATATCGGCAAGATCTCTTTGCAATGAATGCAGATGTCTGTTTAATTTTTGCTGCCTCGGTGCCAATTCCCCCCTTCCGCTATATTCGGACCTGAAATGTGAAGTTAATGAATCAACAACAACTAATCGCACATTCCTCTCTTCTGCAATTTCTCCTGCTTTTTCTGCAAGTAGCATTTGATGGTCGGAATTGTATGCTCTCGCCACCATTATATTTTTAAGAACTTCTTTAGGGTCTAAATTTTTTGCCGCCGCCATTTGCATTATTCTTTCGGGCCTGAATGTGCCTTCCGTGTCTATATAAACAGCGGTTCCGTTTAAGCCGCCTTTTTCCATAGGCAACTGGACATTTACTGCCGCCTGTAAACCAATTTGTGTTTTCCCAGAACCGAATTGTCCGTAAAATTCTGTGATTGACCCCGTTTCTATACCTCCCCCGAGCAAATTATCTAATTCCTTACTTCCGGTTAGTATTCTCCCAACAGCCTTTCTCTTTTCCATATATTCAAGACCGGTCTCAAATCCCATCTTTAAACTCTCTCTTGCGGCATTAATTATTTTTTCAGCAGATGTGTCTGTAAGTCCCGCATCTTTAAGTTCTCCTATTGATGCAACTGCAATTGATTCTACTGTCTGAAAGCCCATTTCTCTTAATTTTTCAGCTGTGGCAGGTCCGACACCCGGAAGGTCTTCAATAGATGATGTTTTAGCGTGCACTTTTTCTTCATTCTTTTCCTGTTTTTCTGTGCTTTTATCTTCTTTTGGTTTTTCTTTCATTTTAAAAAATTTATTTTAATAATTTAATAAAAGTATTTATAAATTAAATTTTATGGAATTAATTAAATTTTAGTAAATTTAGTAAATACCTGATTTTAATTAAATTTTTACATGAATTATTAATTTTATATTCCGAATAAATCTAAAATTTTGAAATCACATCACTTGATGCCTCAGTAGCTCAGTGGTAGAGCGTTCGCTTGGTAAGCGAAAGGTCACGAGTCCAATTCTCGTCTGGGGCTTTAATTTTATGGGACCAAATTTTATAATATTGACACATATTGACAGAAAATGTACGAAGGCGTTTTAAATTTATTTAAAAATACAGGGACAAAAATTTCCGAAAGTGTCGGTGAAATTTACGGCACTGATGAAGCATCTGAAATTATCGGAAACGGTGCAGGAGGAGACAAAACAAAAAAAATAGACAAGGTTGCAGAGGATATTGTAATCAGCGAAATTTCTAAAAGTTATGATGATTTTTGCCTGATATCGGAAGAACTCGGAATTAAATTTTTCGGAAAGGCAACGGAGGATAATTGTACTAAATTTTTCTTTGCGGATCCGATAGACGGCTCAAATAACGCAACCCGTGGAATTCCCATGTTTGCCACATCTTTGGCATTTTCAACATCACAATACATTGATGATATAAAAGTCGGATATGTCAGAAATATATTCGGAGAAGAATATTATGCGAGCAAAGGAAAAGGAGCATACAAAGCCTATAAAATTAATAATGAAACCGACAAACATGATAAAATTTTAATGAATTCAAATGATGATAATATTGAATTTTTAGGGGTTGAATTTGCACCTTACGGAAAAAATTTAGACGAAATTTCAAAAATTATGCAACTTGCGAAACATTACAGAACTGTCGGAAGTATTGCTCTCGGACTATGTTATGTAGCAAGCAACGCATTAGATGCATATATTGATTTAAGACCTCCGAGAATTCTGGATTTAACTGCTGTAAAACTCATAATTGAAGAAGCAGGAGGAATATGTTTTTTGGGCAAAGAAAATCTAATGGTGGATACAATAACAAAAGCAAATTTAATTGCGGGAAACAGAAATGTCGTTAAAAAGATAAGAAAAATTATTGAAATTTAATTTTAATGATTTAAATGAGACGAATGAAATTTGGTAGTGATAAAGAGATAATGATATTTTGTAAGAATTTGTATTTTATGTATTTTACCATTTCCAGATATTGAATTTTGGTTTATATTCAATCTGCTGACTTTTTACACCATTGAAACAGATTAATGAATCATATATTGGGTGCAAAATGTTGGTGGATTCACTATAAATATTAAATTTTATCATTACTTATTTAGCATTACCTGAAATTTTAATAACAAAATGAAAAGATACGAATTACATTCACACACAGATTTTAGCGACGGAAAATCAAGCATAGAAGAAATGATTAACATGGCTGGAGAAATGAATTCGGCAATCGCAATAACGGATCATTTTATCGGAGATGAATTTCCCATCAATAAAATTTTGCATCCGAACATGTCTTCGTTAGATAGTTTTTTAAATCGGAGGGAGAAATTCAGAGAGAAATTTAAAATTTCCGATGATGTTATATTCGGAATTGAAATAACAAGGATAAATCCGAAAAGAATACCAGAAATAGCAAAGGCAGCAAAAAAACTTGATTTTATTGTTTTGGTTCACGGTGAAACAAGTAGTGATAAAGTTCCGGTCGGAACAAATAGTGCGGCGTTGAATTGCGAATATGTTGATGTCTTGGCACATCCGAGGCATTTAAGTGAAGAAAATGCATTAAAAGCGAAAGAAAATAAAATTTTTATTGAAATTACCGCAAGAGAAATGCACAAATCGGAAAATCCTGAAATTGTCCGAATTTGTAAAAAATTTAATCTGGAAATGGTAATAGATACGGATGCCCACTCCGCAGGCGAACTTATTGATTATAGAAGTGCTAAAAAGACAGGAACGGATGCCGGATTAAGCGAGGATGAAGTCCGGAAGACAAATGAAAATGCAAAAGAAATTTTTAAGAAATATTTAATATAACAAAAACATAATTGTTATGTCTATAATTACTAAAATCACTAAATTTGTTGAACTAAATTTATAAAATTATAAAAATTAAAATTAATATAAAATGGCACAAGCATTAGCGATAGTCCACAAAAATTTGCCTTTGGGAAAAACAATTCCTGCAAATGTAACAAAAGGTACTTTAAACGAGACAATTTTAAAGTGCGTAGATAATAGCGGAGCTCGGGAATTAAGAGTTATCGGAGTAAAAGGATTCAATGGAGTCAGAAGAAGAAAGCCGGCGGCAGGAGTCGGTGATATGGTAATATGCAGTGTAATTAGCGGAGATATGAAAATAAGAAAACAGGTTGTCAAAGCAATTATCGTTAGACAAAAGATGCCTTACAGGCGACCAGATGGCACTAGGGTTGTGTTTGAAGATAACGCAGCGGCAATTATCAATGACGACGGAAGCCCGAAGGGAACGGAAATCAGAGGGATTATTGCAAAAGAAGTGGCTGCCAGATGGGATAAAATCGCATCCATGGCAAGAGGACTGATGTAAAGTAAATATAAATGATGTTTGTATTTTAATTCTTTTAAATTTTTAATCTTTTTAATTTATTTTTTAATATATAATTTATCAATATTTGTGAAATGAAAGGCGATGATGACGAGGAATCACAACCGCAACAAAAAAAACCTAGTATTTTTTTGTACTTATTATATGGATCTATTATCGGTTTAATAATACTACTTCTTTTTCAGACATTTTTTTCAGGAGAGTCGGAAGTAAATATCAACACACTTGTTACTCAGAATGTTGAAGAAAATTTAAATTGCGAATGTAAAATTTCTTTTGATAATGACCCAATACAAACAAACAGGGAAAATTTTACGCTTCAAAGATATGAAAATAAGGAATTCTCACACAAGATGCTCACCAAAAATAAAAAGGTGGCGGTCTTCGGAGAATGTTATTGTGATGGCGAACATCATTATGAACAATCAAAGGCGTACATTGCCGAATTGGCATCGGATAAAATTTCAATTGATTTTGCGTTTGTGAAAAATAATACAAATATATCTTATGGGATTTAATAATAAAATACTAATTAGTTCCACTCATAATATTTAATAATAAAATACAAGTTAATTCCGATTATAATTATAATAATAATAATAATAAATAATAATAATAAATAATAATAATAAATAATAATAATAATAATAAAATTTATAATAATAAAATATAAATAAAATACGATGGAAAGAAGATTTGGAGGAGGAGGAAGAAGCGGCGGATATGGTGACAGAGGACCAAGAGAAATGCACAAAGCAACTTGTGCTGACTGTGGAAAGGAATGTGAAGTGCCGTTTGAACCCGATGGAAGCAGGCCGGTATATTGCAAGGACTGTTATTCAAAACACAGACCCGAAAAGCGTTATTAAGGGAAAATAGGCAATATTGCTGTTTGAATTGCGTGGATTTATGCAGCAACGATCAATATTAGTTTAAATTATTTTTTTGTTTTTAAATTTATTTTATATTTATTTTCTTTTAGATTTATTTTATTGTTCTGTAATCGTATTTTATAATCGTACTAACATGAACACAACACAAAAAATTGTAATTGCAGCAGGAATTATCGGAATTTTATTTATTATCGGAATTTTGGCCTATATTTTAACAAGTATGAGTTTGCCCGGGCTGTCAACAGGAGGGGTTGTTGCGGTAGTTCCGCTAAAAGGAGATATTGCAGGAGAATGTAGTAGTTATGGCGGTTGTATGGATCCGGAAAAATTTAAAGAGATGATGGAAATAGCGGAAAATGACAATACAGTAAAGGCAATAATTATAAAAGTTGATAGCGGAGGCGGAGAGGTTGTGGCAAGCCGGGATTTGATGAAAATCGTGAAAAACGCAAAGAAACAAAAGCCGGTAATTGCTTATGTGAACGATATTGGTGCAAGCGGAGCGTATTATGCGGCATCGGCGAGCGATAAAATTGTCGCAAATGAATTCGCTTTCGTCGGAAGTATCGGCGTAAAATCAGAAATTGTCCATTACAAAGGACTTTTGGATAAATTGGGAATAAATATAACCGTTGTAATGAAGCCGGACAACAAGGATTTCGGAAGCCCGTACAGAGAAAATTTAACCGATGATGAAACAAAGCTGGTGGAAGATATCATCAAAAAAATTTATGGTGCTTTTGTAAGTGATGTTGCTGAAAACAGAAATTTATCAAAGGAAAGGGTTAAGGAAATTTCCGAAGGGCAGAGTATTTATCTTGGAAAGGATGCAAAAGAAAACGGGTTGGTTGATTATGTCGGAGACATGGATGATGCTATTGACATTGCCGCAAAAGATGCGGGAATTGAAGGGGATGTCGTTGTTCGCTACATAGATACGGGGCAGGAAAATATTTTTGACAGGATGGCAATGAAAGTTGGATACGGTTTCGCAAAAGGACTTGTTGAAATTAAAGGAAGTCAACAAAAGATAGTAGCGAGGTAATAAAATTTAATTCCGGCAATGAATTTTACTGAATTCAGAACTCTTCCTTAATAATCTCTGTTCCGCAGGCATCGCAAAATTTTTTATATTGCTTATATATTTTTTCACAGGCAGGACAAACATAGATAAATTTGTTTATTTTTTCATCCACTAATTCAACGAGCCCTTCGTAAGGTATATTTAAAATTTTAGCAATGTTCTGAATTGCAAAATCGCTTGTCATGATCTTTAAATTATATTCATAAGCCGCCGCTAAAATTTCAATATCGGTTTGTGAGAGATTGTTTGCAAGGTCGTTATTTATTTTTGCAATCTTCCTTTTTGAGTCATCCGAGACATCTAATATTTTTAATTTTCCGTTCCTTAACAACCCCCTTACGACTTCTCTTAAAATTTCATCCTTTACTTCATTGAGAACACAGGGTGTTATGTAGCCCTCAAACATAATGTTCGGGGAATGTAAGATTACACTCGTATCATAAATCATAGCAAATTTTTTTGGTTCGAGCAATTTAAATTTGATAGTTTGTGTTTGTAGGAAATTTTAAAGCAAAATTTTTTAGAATTTTAATTTTAAATTTCATTTAATATTATCGTTCTTTTAATAATATCATCATTAGACCCGTTGCAAATTAATTTGACTCATATTTTTGGTAGTGGTAAAGATGTAATGATTTTTGTAACAATTTTATGTATTTTAACATTTTCCAGTATTGAATTTTGGTTTAAATATTAAATTTACCATTACCTATTTAGCACAACCAAAAATATAATTTAAACAAGTAACAAAGTTAAGTTAGTATTCTTAATTTGCAACATGTCTAATATTTAATGTTACCTTACTAATTAATAAAAAAAGATAAAATTTTTCAAAACGCAAAACTTGAGTAAACATATTTTTAAATACAATTATGATTAGGCCTCATTTAATAAAAAGCGCAATTTCTGCCGTTGAGCAGTATAGTTACTAAATTTTGTTCTAAAAATGGATTTAAATGTTACAGCAACAGCAGTAGGATCAATGCCATGGTGGTGGCCGTCTGATATACAGACAGGATTTTTTCTTTTTATGCTTGGCATTGCAGGGGCTATGATTATGGTGTTCATTGGCGGATGGGATAAATTAATGGCAAGAAATGCCCGCATAATAGAGATAGAGGAAGAGATAAGAGAAAAGAGGGAGATAGCGAGTACGTTTAAAGATAATAAAACTGCGGACAGAAAAATGTGGGAGGAGATGATAAATGGAGATGAGGACAGGTTAGATAAAGAAAGAAGTTTCAACAGAACCACTGGAATAGTTCTGTATTTGATTATAGGAGGAGTAGTTGCAACTATAATGGCAACGAACATGGTGGAAGCAGTTGCCTTTGGTGCTGGATGGACTGCTATCATTGGGGTTTTTGGAATTAAAAAAGACGATGAAAACAGAAAAGACGTCCGTGAAAAAGTAATTGATAGTGTGGTTAAAGACTACGAAACGAAAATAAATGCTATGAAAACAGAAAACAAAGATGGCTTGATTGAAGCGCACTATGATGGCTTTTCTGGAGCCATAGAACAAATAGCAAAGGCTGAAAATAAAAAATATGACGAAATAATTGATATGCTTGCTAAAAATAAATAAATGATTAAAAATGGAAGATAAAGAAAAAATTAAGAAACTTTTGAAGGAGAAGGGTATAATTGAACCCGAAAAGCAATATAAAGAAGAGTCTGAATCTGTAGAGCAATCTCTTCAAGCTATAAGAGAAAAAGCCAAGAGAGTAAGTCGAATATAATGCTTGGGAACTATACTGCTCAACGGCAGAAATTGCGCTTTTTATTGAATGGCATATTGTATGTTGCTTACGAACAAGAGATTTACTCTTTGCTTACATTACGGTTTGAATATGCTCAATAAAGAGTGGAGGTTACTTGTGATTTTTTAACTGTTATAAGTGATTTACCCTTTAATATTGAGCAAGTTCTACGGTTTCATAAATTTGAAAAAACGCAGTCTGTGAAGTTGTGAAGTATAACTCAACAGGTTTAATTAGCATGGATTTTTAGTTTCATAATTTGGTAGTGCTAAACATGTAAGGCTAAATTATAATGGTAGATAATGTACTTAATCGCACCAAAGTGATTTTCAATTTTCTTTGAAAATGACAATGTAAAGCGTACTAATCTTGACACTCGTTGACGCATTGTACAATTGAACCTTTCAATAATGTTTGTCTTGCCAGACTTTTTATCTGCCACTATATGCTGTTTTTCTGGAATAACACCTTTGTATGCATCCCAGTCATCCGTGTAAAAAACTGAATTTTCCTGATATCTTTGAGGTATTTTTTTTCATAGCTCTTTAGCACTATCAGAGCCTTACATGTTTATCACTACCATATTTTTCATTAGACATGTTGCAAAATAACTTTTTGGCTTTGACCTTTATTGGTTTTAACCTCACTTACGATCACTTCGTTCGTGTATTTTCAAAATTTCCGAAATTTTCAAAATCGTTCGGATATTTTAAAATCGCCTTTGAAATTTTTAATTTGCAACAACCCAATTCTTTTAAATTTCATTTATAGTCAATCTGCTGACTTTTTACACTATTGAAACAGATTAATGAATCGTATATTGGGTGCAAAATGTTGATAGATTCACTATAATACCATCATTCTTTTAAATTTCATTTAATACCATCATTCTTTTCAATATACACCCTTTTTATCGGGTACACATATTTTGTTTTTGTCTTGCCAGTATCATCATTTATTGCCCTTATATATTGCGTAACAGACGACGAAAAGTAATCCGCTGCATAGACAGCTGCCGCCTCAGGTATTGCCGGTTCAATCACACTGCCCTGTTCCGGATTTCCATGGTGGCTAAGTATAATATGAAGTAATTTGTGTTTTAATATTTCGGGAAATTTTTCATCTTCGTTTTTTGCTCCTTCATTAATTTTACCGATTTCTTTTATGAGCATTTCTTCGGCGATGGATATATGTCCCCGCAGTACATCTTCGGCATTATCATCAAGCGGATAACCCGTGGCCCTGACGGTTATTGTTTCTATTTTTCCTATGTCATGAAGGATTGCTCCTGCAATTGTTAAGTCTTTATTCATTCCGGTCGGATGAATATCACATATCGCCTTGCATAATCGGACAACTTCAAGTGTGTGTTCCATTAATCCACCAACACAGGCATGATGATACTTCATAGCCCCGGGCCATTTTTTAAATTTCTCTATAAAGTCTTTATCGTCAAAAAATTTTAACAGCAACTCTTTAAGAAATTTATTTTTTATTTCGTCTATTGTCTTTCCGAACTCTTTCTCCATTTCCTCTATATTTTGGTTTGTAGAAGGAAGGAAGTCCGCAGCATTGTATTCATTCTCTGCTGCTTTTCTTAATATGCCTTCCGACTGATTTGTGTGTATTTCGGGTTCGTTGTTGAATAAATTTGTATTGCCGGAAACAAATACGACATCACCGTTATTAAAGGAATTATAAATTTCTTCTACCTTTTCTTTTATTTCTCTGCCCCAAAAAGTTGCCTTAATATTTCCGGTTTTATCCGAAATATCAATTTTGAAGTAATATCCAGGTTTATTCTTGTATGACTGTAAGGTATCTTTTTTACCGACTGCAAAAAATCCTTCAACCTTGCTGCCTGCTTTTAAATTTTTTATGTCTCGGATAAAATTTTTCTCCATAGTTTAAAATTTAATTACCTTAAATCAATTGTATCGCTATATTCCCTTCCCGTTGAAATGAGCTTTACTTTAACACCGACTTCATTTTCAATGACTTTTATAAATTTCTTTGCATCTTCCGGCAAATCGTTAAATTTTCTAACTCCTGCACAATCAAATAAGCGGTCAATATTTGTTAATGCGAGCATTGTTGCGGAATTTATCTTTGCACTTCTTTTTGCCAGTTCAAAATCAAAAGGAGCAACTCTTCTTGCCCTTCCGGTAACGGTTCCTTTTTCTTCAATTTTGGATAATTTTTCATAAATTTTTAAGTCATTAAACAGTTTGTTAAATTTTTCATTATCTTTTTCATCTTTATTTATATTTGTTTTATTTGTTTCATTCCAAAATAATCCGTTCCCGACTCTTGTTGTATATGCCTTTAAAACGACGATAATATCATTAACATATTTAGGCCCAACTCCGACATCAGAAAGCATAGCACTTGCAGTTGTATCTTTGGTTGTAACATAAGGATATGTTCCGTGATAAAGAGATAATCCGAAGCCCTGTGTTCCCTCAATTAAAATTTTTTTACCTTTATCCATTGCATCGTTCAGTTCCATTGCCACATCGCAAAGAAATTCATTTAATGCCGGAATGTCTTTTGCCAATTTTCCAAGTCGTTTTATCCTGTCTTCATTTGCAGGACCACATCCGCTGCCTGTTGTCTGCACTTTTTCCCTTAGATTTGCATCGCCTTTGTCTCTTACTTTATGTGTTTCCTCTATAATTCCGCACTGAAAATCAACCTTAATTCGCTCTTTAATATTAAATTTATTAAATTTTGAAATTTCATCAAGAAAAACATCCGGATTAATAAGCACACCGGCACCGATATAAAGTTTTGTATTTTTGTTTAGAAAACCTGAGGGAACCTGTCTTACTTTATATTCCTGTCCGTCATAAACAATTGTATGTCCCGCATTAGGTCCCACACCTCCTCTCGCAATTATGTCATAATTGTCCTTTAGACACATATAGGAAATTATTTTTCCTTTCCCTTCATCACCGAATTGCCCTCCAATAACTATATTGCACATTTTAAAAAATTAATAATTATAATTATCAGTTATTTTCAGTTGAATTAAATTTTATGTTTAGTGTTAGATTGGGCTGTTCAATATAGAGGATATTTTAAATTATTCTTCTTTCTATTTTTTGATATGAAAAAAATTCTCTACGTCTCTTCAATAGTGTTGTTCCAATATTTTCATCTGTCCAATTTTTTATATTGCTCATACTTGTCTTTTCAAGTAGCTTCTTTTATAGTCAATCTGTTGACTTTTTTACACTATTAAAAGTCATATTAAACGAATCGTATATTGGGTGTAAAATGTTGATAGTTTCACTATAA
>CCXY01000047.1_pt1 | contig 11352 bp, 7 predicted proteins | sample 244351 | NCBI WGS metagenome assembly CCXY01 (sample SAMEA2779768, study PRJEB6121) | groundwater metagenome | isolation source: sulfidic groundwater | reverse complement strand
AAAGGCATTACAGGATACATTGAAAAAAATCGATGACATAAAAAAGAAAAAAACAACATTTGAAAAAAACAGGGAAATTTCAACAAAAAATTTAAATGAAAAAATAGCCAAGAAAAGAGCAAAGCAATGGTATGAGAATTTCAGATGGATATTTATTGAAAATTTTTTGGTTGTCGGCGGAAAGGATGCAACGAGTAATGAGGTATTAATAAAAAAGCATACGGAAATTAATGATTTGGTTATGCACACGGATGTATTCGGTTCGCCGTTTTTTGTAATAAAGAACGGAAAAAATGCAAACGATGAAATTTTAAAGAATGTCGCATCAATTTGTGCATCACATTCAAGGGCGTGGAAGAATGGTGTCGGAAGCGAGGACGTCTATTGTGTAAATCCTGATCAGGTCTCAAAGACCGCAAAATCAGGCGAATTTCTGGCAAAGGGTTCATTTATGATTTACGGAGAAAGGAAATGGTTTAAAAATACACCTCTAAAAATTTATATTATCTTTAAGGGCGGAGAAATTTTTTTTTCCGGAAATATTGATAAAGAAACGAAAATAGAGGGAAACAAAGAGCTGGATAAAGAAGAAAACGAACATTATATTTGCATTACTCCAGGGAACAAAAAAGCAAAGGAGTTAGTGGAAAAAATAAAGAAATTTTACAAAAACAGGGACATTTTGAAAATTTCAAACATCCCTGATGATAATATTATGTCTTTAATTCCTTATGGACAAGGGGAAATAATCGAAATGAAATAATTTTATAAAATTTTAGAACTTGCTCAATATTAAAGGGTAAATCACTTATAACAGTTAAAAAATCACAAGTAACCTCCACTCTTTATTGAGCATATTCCATTTTTAGATAAAAAAATTGTGGATTTCGTAAAAAAATTGGTAAATTAGGAATAAAAACATTATTTCACCAACAGAGCTTTAAACGATCTCTCTTTTTTTTAACACGCAAACCCTTCTTGTCAAACTTGTATGAACCCTGACAAAGTGTTCCTCCGTAAGTTTAAATTTATAAAAATCATAATCGGTCTCTTTCTTTGATACAATAACCGCAAATTTACCTTCCCGAAGCAAATTGTATGTAGTAATCATAAATTTATTATAGAGTTCTTCAATATTCCTGTTTGTAGTAAAAGATGACCTCCCGTAAGGTAAGTCGGTAACAATCGCATCAAAAAAATCTTTCTTTTTCATTTTTAATGCATCCCCGACTTTTAAATTTTCCGCCTTGTATTTTACTCCGTAAAAATCCAGATTTTTTTTGCATCCGTTTATCATATACTCGCTAATGTCTTTTCCGAAAATTTTCATGCCCATAAGTCCCGCCTCAACCAATATTGCCCCGGAGCCGCAAAAGGGGTCTAAAATTTGAGCACCTTCTTTTACCCTCGCCAAATTTACTAATGTTCTTGCAAGTTTCGGATGCATTGTAACAGGAACTGTAAAGGGCCTGTTTAAAGGCATTCTCCTAATAAAATTCTCTCTGTTTTTATTTATTCCCGCAACATAAGAATTTTCCGAATACAAACACATCACTTCGTTTTCGTAATTTTCAAGTTTCACGGTTAACTTTTCATTATGTTTTTTGATCATCTCTCCAAACCTTTGTTCAAGCGTCGGATTTTTAAAATTTCCGGTTGCATAACTTGTAACCCTGAAAGTTCCTGAAATCCGGGCTGCAACCTTTTTTGCGACATCCTCCATATTTTCTCCGTGAGCAATGAACTCACACATAATTTTTGCCATAGACATTCTTTCAAAAGGAAATTTCTCACAGGAAAAAATGTAAAGCCGGTCTTTTTCGTAAATTTTTGAAAAATTTTTATTTTCAGTGTAACTTTCAATTAATCCGTTTGCCTCTGCTTTTGGAAGTGTAATATTGTCTCCCGAAAGATAAAGTAAAATATTCATATTACAAATTTAGAGTTTGAAATTTAATTTTCATAAGATTTTTTTATAAAAGAACTAAATTTGAAAAATATTAATTTGAAAAANATTAATTTGAAAAACATTAATATAAAATGAATCCGAAAATCAGAGAACTCTTTGAAGACAAAAATACAATCGGGAAAATTCAGAATAAACTGCCAAAATTATTTCAACTTGCAGAGTTGGAAAGTTCAAGAGCGGGAAAAATAGGAATGGAAGTGGGCCAGGTAAGAGAAAAAATTATTGTTGCATTATTTATTTATAAACTCGGAGAAAGAAATGTTCAGACAGAAATTCCGATCACCAAAGCAGAAACAGACGTCATGGTTTACAACAATCCTATTTCTATCAAGACAATTACAGGAAGAAATTTCGGAGGAGTAAAGCTGATTTGGACTGTTGACAAAGTTAAAGCAAAGGAATTTTTAGATAACTATAGCCCGAGTTGTGATGTGGTGTTAGTGCAAATTAATTGGAATAATATCGGAGGGTTTTATTACATTCCTCGCGAAGTTCAGACGGAAGTTTTTAAAAAACTCGGAAGAACAAAATACATCAAACTTCCGGTGGAGGGAACAAATCCGAGGGGTGTTGAAATATCAGCAGAAGGATTACTGAATTTGATAGAGCATAGAGAAACATTCAAAATCCTTATTAATTGGACAAAAGAAAATATTGATTTCAAACCATTCCAAAGGTGGTTAGAATTTTGGCAAAAAGATTAAAAAATGAAAAAAGGAACAGCAACATGTGCTTTCGGAACAAACGGAAGAATCAATCATGACAGCTCCAAATTTTACAATTCAAAATTGTATTCAACTCTTGAAAGTAAAGATATAATTGATAAAACAGAAAACAAATTACCGGATGAAATATTAAATACAATTATTCTCGGCTCCGCTGAGAATATGAAAGAGCTGCCTGACAATTCTATTCATTTAATGATTACTTCTCCACCCTACAATGTTTCCAAAGAATACGATAATGACCTTTCATTGAAGGAGTATTTAAATCTTTTGGAAAATTCTTTCAAAGAAACATACAGAGTGCTAATTAACGGAGGGCGCGCATGTATCAATGTTGCTAATCTTGGGCGCAAACCTTATATACCTTTATCCGGCCATATTTCAAAAATAATGATTGACATTGGTTTTAATATGAGGGGTGAAATTATATGGAACAAAGGAGCAAGTGCAAGTCCTTCAACGGCTTGGGGAAGTTGGCAAAGTGCTGCAAATCCTGTACTCAGAGATGTTCATGAGTATATTTTAGTGTTTTCAAAAGGCGATTACAATAGAATTGCTAATGGAAAACAGAACACAATTACGAAAGAACATTTTATGGAATGGACAAAATCAATTTGGACAATGAATGCCGAAAGTGCAAGACGCATCGGACATCCGGCACCTTTTCCGGAAGAACTTCCATACCGTCTGATTCAACTATATTCATTCAAAGATGACCTAGTAATTGATCCTTTTATGGGTAGTGGGACGACAGCGGTCTCAGCAGTCAAATCAGGAAGAAAATTTGTTGGGTATGAGATAAATCAGGAGTATATTTCACTTGCAAAAAAGAGATTGATGCCATATCTAACACAGACAAAAATCGTACTTTAAAATGGCAAAGCAACCAAAAAACGGAAGAAAAGAGGTGCTGTTAAAGGGAAAATTCAAGTTGAAATGAGGAAAGAATAATGGGTGCGAGTAAAAGATAATACAAAGACGAGGAAAGTTGAATCTTTCGGAGGATTAGCAAAAATTCTCTCGGTGAAATTGAAAAATGTCAGAACAAACAAAAAAATTCGGGAAGGCGTGTGCATCTTGCGTTCAAATGTTTGACAGGTTGTAAGGAAACTAAAATTTTTAGACCTCTTATCGGTTATAACAATATATACGCATAAATTCCACCTTTAAAAATTGTCCAAATTTTGCCTTTTTATATATTGTCACAATAGCAAGGGTTCATTTTTGGTAATTCCCTTACATCCTGTTGACATAATAGAGGGAAGATAGTTCAAGATAGATACTAAAAGCGGAAAGACCCTTGACAGGTTGTAAGAAAACTAAAATTTTTAGACCTCTTATCGGTTATAACAATATATACGCATAAATTCCACCTTTAAAAATTGTCAAAATTTTGCCTTTTTATATATTGTCACAATAGCAAGGGTTCATTTTTGGTAATTCCCTTACATCCTGTTGAGGGAACTTGCTCAATATTAAAGGATAAATCACTTATAACTGTTAAAAAATCACAAGTAACCTCCACTCTTTATTGAGCATATTCCCTTGAGGTAAAAAACACTCCCGGAAGATATAAAAGAGTAAGAGAAATTACATTGGAATAAGCAGTTATCTTACTGAAAAAAGGAGGTAAAGATAAGAAACAAAATTAAAGATTTCAAAACAATTAGGTAAAAAGTAAATTTAAAATTCAATTCCGAAATTCAATAAATTTAACGAAAATAATCTCATTACTTTCATTTATTTTTAAAACAAATTTTAAAATGCTCCCGAAGGAATATAATTTTTTAGAGGTTGAGAAAAAATGGCAGAATGAATGGACAACAGGAAAATACAGCGAAATTTTTAAATTTAATGAAAATGACAGCGACAGCGAGGTTTATGTTATTGACACGCCGCCGCCATTCACGAGCGGAAAGCTGCACATGGGACATGTTCTAAATTTTATATGGATTGATGCTATAGCACGATTTAAACGTATGAAAGGGTTTAATGTCCTGTGTCCGCAGGGATGGGATACCCAGGGACTGCCTACGGAATTAAAGGTTGAACAAAAATACAAGATAAGAAAGAACGAACGGGAAAAATTCAGGGAACTATGCGTTGAATGGACAAAGGAATTTATTTCAAATATGAAATCCCAGATGACTGTGATTGGCTATGTTCCAGACTGGAGCAGAGAATACAAAACGATGGATCCGGATTACTGGAAAGCTGTCCAATATTCGCTGCTCAAATTTTACGAAAAAGGAATGATTTACAAAGCAAAGCACCCTGTTCATTTTTGTCCGTCCTGTGGAACGGCAATTGCAAAGGCAGAGATTGAATATACAACAAGAGAAACAACGCTAAATTTTATAAAATTTTGTTCAGATGGAAACGATGCCAGGCCATCAAATCCGAATGATGAAAATTTCATAACTATAGCAACAACAAGACCTGAATTAATTCAGGCATGCGTCGCTGTGTTTGTCCATCCGAATGATGAAAGATACAAAAATTTAACCGGAAAATTTGTTCATGTTCCTTTGACAGACAGAAAGGTAAAAATCATAGCGGAAAGCGAAGTAGATATGAATTTCGGAACGGGAATCGTTATGATATGTTCTTTCGGAGATGAGCATGATGTTAAGTGGATTTACAAATACAATCTGGAAGTAATCAATGCTATTAACGAATATGGAAAATTGTCCGACTTATGCGGAATTTATGCTGGCTTAAAGGTTGAAGAAGCGAGAAAGAAAATTATTGAAGATCTTAATGTAAAAAATTTTATTGTCCGACAGGAAAAAATAAGCCAGAATGTCGGGATTCACGAAAGATGCAAGAAGCCGGTTGAATTCATATCAACAGACCAGTGGTTCATAAAAGTTGTTGATTTTAAAGACAAAATTTTAGAAAAAAGTAAAAATATAATGTGGATTCCGGATTATATGGAAAAACGATTTGATGACTGGGTTGAAAATATGGACTGGGACTGGGTCATATCAAGACAAAGGGTCTTCGGAACACCTATTCCGTTTTACTATTGCGAAAACTGTAGTAAAATAATTCCTGCTGAAATTTCCGAGCTGCCGATAGATCCGACATTGAAGGAAAAGAAATGTCCGGATTGCGGAAAAATTTTAAGCCCCGCAGGAGATGTTTGTGACTGCTGGGTTGATTCTAGTATAACTCCTTTAATTATTTCAAAGTGGATGAACAATAAGGAATACTTTAATAAAACATATCCTTCATCGCTTCGTCCGCAGGGACATGAAATAATAAGAACATGGGCATTTTATACTATATTCAGATGCCTGACTTTAACAGAGCAAATTCCTTTTAACAAAATTTTGGTTAACGGAATGGTTTTCGGGCCTGACGGAAAAAAGATGTCAAAATCACTTGGAAATGTTGTTGAACCAAATGAAATTGTTGTCAAATACGGAGCGGATGCGGTAAGACAGTGGGCATGCACATTTGTTCCGGGAAGCGATACTACTTTGATAATGAAGGATATTGATTACGGAAAAAGGTTTATAACAAAATTGTGGAATGCGGCAAGGTTTATTGAAATGAATTTGCAGGACTATGAACATAATCAAAACGAAAATTTTGAAAATTTATTGACACCTGTTGACAAATGGATACTTGCAAAATGTGATAGAATGATTGAGAAAACCGGCCAAGCACTGGAAAATTTTAACTTCACCATAATGAAGGATCTGCAAAATTTCGTATGGCACGATGTCTGCGACAATTATCTTGAACTTGTGAAATATCGCCTGTATGAAAATATTAATAAGAAGGCAGCACAATACACCTTGTATATTTTACTCCGAAATTTAATGAAATTGCTCGCTCCGTTCATTCCGCACACAACAGAGGAAATTGAGCAAAATTTTAACAAAGATGGCAGAAGTGTTCATGCCAAGGGAAATTTTCCGAATGTTATCGGAATTGACAAAAAATATCTGAATGTTGAAAATGTTGTTGCCGTTATTGAGGCGATAAGGAAATTTAAAGGTGACAACAAATTCAAGTTGAGCGAAGAAGTAAGCAAGGTAAAAATTTATGGGAAGCAGGATGTGACCGAGGTGAAATTTATTGAGGAATGTGTTATTGACATAAAAAAGGCAGGAAAGGTTAAAGAGGTTGAAATTTTTGATGGTGATGTGTTTAAGGTTGACTGTGAAAGATAGAAAAATTTCACTGACAGAGTAAGTGAAAGACACGAACGGAGTGAGCATAAGGTGACATAAGCAAACGATGGTGGTTTTATTCTTTTAAATTTAGTAGGACTTACGCAGTTTTAATATAAAGTATTAGGATCATAAATAAATATATTAAAAATCAAAAAAATATCATAAAATTCTATGTAAAATGGTAGGTGAAATAGGAAGGCAAAATCTGGGGTGTTCAATTTGTACAAAAATCTATAAAAAAGTTCTTGCCATTTTTTTCTTACTATGGTAATTTACCTCTTAAATCATGATTTTTTGAATTTTCATTTCTATTGTTTTGAATTAGTTTTCACTTAGGCAATTACTTACAATACTCCTTATTAGTAAGATATTTATCAGATTGGTTCTTTTTGGTTTTTATTTAGATTAAATGCTCTTCATAGTATTAAATTTAATATTAATAACATCTAATTTAATAACATCAACTTATAAAAAATGACTAAAAAACAAAAATATGTATCTGATATGGAAGTCATCCAATACATAAAAGAACAAGAAGTTGTAACATGGGACTCATTAGAAAAAAGATTTGGAATTACGCGGGTCGCTTTATGGAGAAAATTAAAAAAACACAAGAAAATCACTAGTTTGAATAAAAATAGCAAATATTTTACAATATTAAACTTTGTTGAAGACAAAATGGATGACAATGGCATATGGAAATATAATGATTTGATTTTTTCTATTCATGGTGGCGTATGTGACACCATAAAATATTTAGTAGATACGAGTAATCAAGGGATTAAATGTAAGGATCTTGACATAATAATGAATATATCTACAGGACCTCACTTATTAAAAACGATAAAGAAAGGTTATATTGTCAGGGGTAAGATTAGCCGTGAGTGGGTATATTTTTCTTCCAATGAAAAAGTAATGATGCAACAGTTAAAGAAAAGAGAAATGCACGACATAGTGAAAATAGATACATCTCAAACAGAAAAATCAACAATTCCACAGGAAAAGGGGAAAAATTGGAGCAATACATCTATAAAGCCGTATGTTGTCTGGAAAGAAAAGGCTAAAGAAAGACGTCTTAAAAATAAGTTTTTAAAACAAAGAGTGAAAGAGTTAACAACAAGCAGGGACTCTTGGAAAAATAAAGCTAAAAAGACAAATAATACAAGTAATGACTTAGAAAGGGAAAATATTGATCTAAAAAAAAAGACGTAAAAAATAATGAACAAAAATATATAAAAAAAGCTACTGGTTATTCTTATGATTTATTATTTATACAAATGCTGATATCAATAAAATTAAGTACTTCTGCAAGTTTTAGAGCGATAGAAAAAATAATGATGATTGTAAGTTCATATTTGGTTACAATGAATCAAACACCTGCTTATTCAACTATTTTAACATGGATACAAAAAATAGGATATTATAAACTTATGAAACCAAAAGAGATAGCAGACGATTGGATTATAATAATAGATGAGAGTATTAAAATAGGACAAGATAAATTACTAGTCATACTTGGTATCAGAGAAAGCAAAATTAATTTTAATCGCCCCCTTAGGTACCAAGATTTAACTCCCTTACTTGAACGATTGAGAAAAAGTTGGACGGGCGAATCAATAAGCAAAGAACTCATTGAATTAAAAGAAGAGATTGGCACTATAATTTATGGGGTTGGTGATTATGGATCCAATATTAAAAAGGGATTAAGATTAGCATCAATAACACATGTTTATGATATTACTCATAAAATTGCTACAGTTATAAAAAGTATTTATGAAAAAGACAAAGAATATAAATCATTTACCCAGAATATGGCTCAAATGAGAACTAAACTATACCAATCAGCAGAGGCACATATAATCCCACCAAGTCAGAGACAGAAATCAAGATACCAAAATATAGGAATAATTTCTGCGTGGGGAATGAAATCTTTACGCCATTTATCACAGAAAACGACAGAAGAAAAAACAACAATCAATCTAAAATGGGTTGAAGAATTTGAACAATTCATTCAAGAGTTGAATGAGATAAATCAAGTTATCTGTAAAATTCAAAAGATATTAAAATACAACGGTCTTTCAAAAGACACAGTGAAAGAATGCAATCAACTTTTAGATGAAATATCAAATGAAAAAGGGATTATTTTCAAAGAACGATTGAGGAATTATTTTACTGATCAACTTGACANNTATGTACACGAAAGACTAAAATTTTTAGACCTCTTATATATTATAACAATATATACGCATAAATTCCACCTTGAAAAATTGTCCAAATTTTGCCTTTTTATATATTGTCACAATAGCAAGGGTTCATTTTTGGTAATTCTCTTACATCCTGTTGAAGTAAAAAGCCGATGGGGAAAAATCGGGAAATTTTCTTCAAAAATTTCAATATTTTAATTTGCAAAAAGAAGGAACAACATAAATTTTAAAAAAGGACAAATTTTATCCATTAATATGAGTAAGGAAATTTTAATCATCGCAGATATTCACGGAAATTTTATATATGAAAAGATTCAAAGAATTTTGCAGGAAAGAAATATTTCGGAAATTTTTGTGCTAGGAGATTTTTCTCCGCACGGAAGGATAGAAAGTTTAGAAAATATTGAAAATTTTTTAAATATGCTTGCACTTCACGCAAAAATTTATGGAATTCCGGGAAATTGTGACAGCAGAGAGATTTTAAAAATTTTTGCTCAATTTAAAGCAAATGAACATAACAAAATAGGAAATGTTGAAGGGATAGATGCGGACTTCCTCTTTTTCGGCGGGTCAAATATAACACCTTTTGGCACACCTTTTGAATATAAAGAAGATGAAATTTATGAAAATTTAAAGAAACTGTTTGAGGGAGCAAAATCGGACAGAAAAATTTTATTAACACATTGCCCGCCTTTAAATACAAAGTGCGATATAACCAATAGTTTGCATGTCGGAAGCAGTGCAATAAGAAAAATAATTGATGAATTTCATCCGGAAATAAATTTATGCTCGCATGTTCATGAATGTTATGGGAAAGATGACTTTATAGGAAAAACGAAAATTGTAAATGTAGGGGAGTTAAAAAGAGGTTGTGTGATATTGAAATTTGGAAACAAAAAATTTGAAACGGAACGAATAAACTTATCGCCTTTTTAGCCCCAATTAGTAAAAAACCGATGGGAAAAAAGTGGGAAATTTTCTTGAAGAAAAATTCAACTTGACTTTGAAAGATATTAATGAAACCGCTGTGCTGCAAAGTCAAAGTTATGATTCATAAAATCGGCATACATAGGCGGTGCACGGGGCAACATATGTATCTTACACACTCTACATACGCTTGTTTTATTTGACTTTTTGACACTGCAACATAAAGCACATCACTGTAAGGTGATGAATGGTTTTCTTTCAAAGTCAGGTATTACTATGATTAAATTGTTGGGAAAAATTTTAATGTCATGAGATTGCTGTAAAATTTTAAAATTGAACAAAGTGAAATTGGTATCCTCTCAATAAAACAGGGTGAATTAAATTGTATATCTCTACTTTACGGGTGCAAAATACTAAATTTTTACATTTTACCCTAAAATTTTGAGAGGATACTGAAATTGTTTCAACAGGCTGTAAGGAAATGTAAAGGTTGAAGGTGAAAAAACACATATTTTTCAAAAATTGAATGTGAATTTTTTAGTTTCCTTACAACCTGTCAAGACATGTTAAAATTTCCGAAGGGTGCAAGTGTTCACTCCTATTCAATTTTCTCAATTATCGCTCCCCCTATTTCTACCGGATTTAATCGTTCTGCGAGCTCTATTGCATGTTCTAATTTGTGAGCCGAGGAAGAATAAATTGTAAATAATGAATCATTGCTCCTTACAAAATCCCCGACCGAAATTTTTAAATATATTCCGGCTTTTTTATCATAAGGTGCTCCGGATGCTCTTGCAATCCGAGAAATTTTCCAGTTACTTATAAATTTTACTTTGCCTGTATATTCTGCTTGGACATCATAAAAATTTTCCCCTACGACTATATCTTCTGCCTTTATTTCCGGATTTCCCTCCTGCGCTTCAATAATTTCCCTCATCTTTTTCAATGCCTTTGTCTTTAAAATTTCTTCTGCGGTTTTTCTGTATTCACCCTTTTTATTATATGCCATTTCAAAAATATTTGCAGCCATATCGAGTGATTTATTTATCAAATCATAAGGAATTTTAAAATCCCCGTGATTTTTTTCAACATTCCTATTTTTATAATTTTCATAATCAAGCGCTATTAAAACATCTCTCGCTTCTAATGCAGGGCCTATTCCGTTTCCAACAGGAGAATATCCGTCGGTTATCAGACATCTTGTCTTAATTCCTAATTTTGCTCCTATGTTTATGAATTCATTGCCTAATTTTTTTCCTTTTTCGGTGTTGCTTATTTTNGCACCCCTTCCGACGGGAATATCAACGAGCAAATACTTCGCATTAACGCTTTTCTTTTTT
>CCXY01000109.1_pt1 | contig 11530 bp, 6 predicted proteins | sample 244351 | NCBI WGS metagenome assembly CCXY01 (sample SAMEA2779768, study PRJEB6121) | groundwater metagenome | isolation source: sulfidic groundwater | reverse complement strand
ACTGTTTTTTTTCTTCCTACCTCCTTTTTTTCGTATTCTTCTTAAATCTATTTCCATTGGATTTTGCAGTTCTCGCTGACCTGTTAAATTGTAGTTTTTGATATTCCTGTTGCTTTTGCTACTTGACTAATACCTCCTTGGCCTAAAACTTTTGATTCGGCAGCACTCCACAATCTCCGCATTTTTTTCATTCATTAACGGATATAATAATTTATAAAGTTTCTTTATTGGATTTATATTTTTCATATTGCAACTTTTCATAATTTCTAACTTTTTATTAATTCTCTGCAATTCTTCTTGTGTCATTCTGCCAAAATAAAATATCGTATGATGTCTATTTTTTACCATTTACTCTGTATGGCTCTACAAGCGAGTAATAATTATGGTGGTGGCGTTTAACATACCAATTCATTTTCATTTTATATCTTGTATGGGTCGTAAAAAATATTATTAATTTATTAAATAATTATATGTAAAAGTAATTAAATATACAATTAATATACTTAAATATTGGGTCGTAAAAAATATTTAAAAACCAACAAACAACAAAAATAGAAAAATACAGGCATTCGGGCAATATTTCATTCCTTAATAGTATCAAAAATTAATTATTAATAGAGTAGAAAAGAAGAGTTTACAAAGAAAAAATATTTGTTATAAACAAACAAGTTATTTTGCTACAATAACTTAGTATTTTCTAATCATATTAGTCATATCTAACTTTTTTAATTATATCTATAATATGTATCCTCTCAATAAAACAGGGCAAATTAAATTGTATATCTCTACTTTACGGGTGCAAAATACTAAATTTTTAGAATATGCTCAATAAAGAGTGGAGGTTACTTGTGATTTTTTAACTGTTGTAAGTGATTTACCCTTTAATATTGAGCAAATTCAATTTTTACATTTTACCCTAAAATTTTGAGAGGATACTATAATATATTAATTATTATTTAGTTTAATAAAAATCCAAAACTAAAAATGTTAGGCAAGAAGCAGATTATTTAAAACTTTTAGGAAATGTTAGATGCGCATAATATTATTACAAAAGCGACCAGTTAAATGTCCATGACTATCGGCTAAATAAAAAAAGTGGCCGAATTAATTATTACCACTTAATTGAAACAAATATTTTTTCCCATTAATATTATTGATATTGAAACTATTTAAAGCACTCAGTCCAAATGTCAGTTTTTCCATCATTTCTGGTTCTTTTTCATTTTTTGTCAGCTTAATAATTCTTTCGTTCCCTGTTTCTGTTATTGTTCTACTCAACAGGATGTAAGGGAATTACAAAAAATGAACCCTTGCTATTGTGACAATATATAAAAAGGCAAAATTTGGACAATTTTTAAAAGGTGGAATTTATGCGTATATATTGCTATAATATATAAGAGGTCTAAAAATTTTAGTTTCCTTACAACCTGTCAACATAAAAAAGGAATGAATAGGTGTTTAGAGTTCCATTTTTTCGTTATTTAAGCATTGAGACAAAAAGAAGCTGCACAGATTTGCAAAACTCATCCGGAAACATGTCATTAACTGGTCAAGTTCAACATCTGCCACATAAACATGTTCCTTCTAAATTAAAAATACAAGTATTTAAAGGGTAATATTTAATTCGGTTGATAGCCGATAGTCATGATGTCGCCATCTAAAATATTTCAAAAATAGGTTACTATAGGCAAGAGCATACGTTTTGGAACTTTTTATTTTAACTTATGCTCTTGAATATATCGAATTGCATTTAAAAAAGTTCCACAAGCGTTTGCGACAAGGTCGCAAACGGTGTCCCCGTTTGTCAAAACAAACGTGGATTAATTATGCAATTCGCTATATCTTTTTTCTAAAAGCCCCAAAATTATGTCGTATAACGAAATACGAGTAAAAGAAGTTCGCTGAAAACGAATTTGGGCGTAATGAAATAAGGCCTTTTACTCGTTGTTATCGGAGTGCGATGTAGGCAGACCCTTGGTCTGACACATACCTGAGCTTTGCTCGGTTGTGTAGCACCGAGCGGAACGGAGTGGAGCGAGCGTTAATTTTGGGGCCATCAATTTTCCTTTGTTTCATTCTCAGGCACATAAACCACCTCCCCGTTTTCTATAACATAAGCAGTACCAAGTTTCCTGCCCATCCCGCCGATTGTCTCATTTGTAATCTTCTTAATCTCTAACTTCTCGCCTTTCTTTACAATTATCTCCATATCAGGAGTTCCCGGATTTTTCACTATCGTAACATCTGAATTTGTTGTAATCAATTCAGGAATGCTATGGTGTGTTACCAACGCTAACATTAATGCAACAGCAAAGACAATCGCAACATCAAATAGATTACCAACACCCTCCATAGGGTCTTCTTCTATTACTGAATTCCTGCGTTTACGCATGAATCTTGTTTTTCTCATTTTCGTCATCTTTACTTTCCATCAATACTTCTGCTATGTATTCAACGTCATTCAAATCTTTCATATACCACCTCTGTCTTATGGTCGTTATAACCATCGCAACAACTCCGATTAAAAGTCCAACGACTGTTGTTGTAAATGCAATCACCAGATTTTTTGCCAATTGTTCAATATTTCCAGCACTTAAACCAAGCAGAGCAGGACCCAATGGGATTAAAGTACCCATCAGTCCAAGCATCGGACCAACTCTTATAAGCAGCCGTGTTTTCTCCAATTTTTTCATAATCATATTTTCATAGTCAGAAAGCAACCTAGTTATCTTTATTGTAATTACTTTCTCATTGTACTTGTCCTTTTCAGAAATAATTTTATTTAAATTTTTGTAAAAATCGCTCAAATGAGTTTCATTTAATTTTTCATCCACCGCATCTATATTTCTTGTTCTTTTAGAATATTCTGACAGAAGTTCCCCAAGAAATAAAAATAGCAATGCAACAAGCACTATAAGCAGGATAATGACCGGATATAAGAGGGAGTTTGAAATTGTTAATGTAACCGTCATAAGTTCTTGAAGGAGATCCATTTTATTTTTTATATTGTTTTTATTTTATTTAATATTTTAGTTTTGAGATTAATTCTTTCAATTAAAAATCCAATTGAAACCATTCCAATCATAAATAAGTAACCATAAAAACCATCCGCAAAAAGAATTGGTGATGTAATCCCGCCCATTTTACTTGCCTGGAGATATGAAGGAATAAGCAAGATTGAAAACAGGTAAAAAAATCCGAAGAATACCATAATGCTTCCGAGTCCTGTTGGACTGCCAAATCCAAATTTTCTTGTTGCAAATGATATGGCAGCGATTGAAACAAAGAAAACAGAGCCGACAAGAATTCCTACTATTGTGCTTTGCATTCCAAGAAGCACAAGAAACGAGCAGGACATAAATATCGCAGTCAGGCAAGCAGGACATGGTAGAGCCATTACAAGAAATGTTTTTCTTGACATATCGCATCTCCCATACGCCCATTTTCTTATTGTGTATAATCCGAAAATTATTAAAAGTAATGCAATAATTATATGAAACATAACTCCGTAATTGAGCAGAGTTTCAGTAAGTTCCTCGGAGACCCTGCCGATTAAATTACTCATCAACACTGCGGAAATAAAATAAATAGAGGCAATACCGATTATTTCTTTTCTTTGAAGTGCTACAAAGCCGCAAGCAAGTGCTGATTTTAATGCAAATATTATCAAGCCGATTACCACTCCGAGAATTATTAAATTTTGTGGAATTCCAAATGTTAAATCATTTTCATCACTTTCAATTAATTCTGTTGTTTTATTTATTTTATCCTGTTTATCATTACATGATTCAACTACTTTTTCCACCCACGAATCATCATAACTCTCATTATATCTTTTGTAATATCCTGCACCCAGCAGATAATACTTTCCTGTATTATTGCAGTCCCTCTGTTTGTAATAACATTCCCCTGCCATCAAATAGGATGTAGCAACATACTCGTAATTTTCTGTTTTTACAAAATTTTCAGTAGCAAGCAAATAATATTTCAATGAATTATTCAAGTCATTAAGTTCTTTATAACAGTCGCCGGCACTGAAATATGAAATACCTGAATAGTTGTATTCACTTATATTTTTCAGGATTTCTGCTGAGATTATATATGAATTTATTGCCTTTTCATAGTCCTTTTTTTCTTTGTAACATTTGCCTGCTTCATAATACACAAAACCAGAATTTTTGGACTCGTTTTCGGTCAGGTTCTGGGTTAACCTTTCTATGCTACTACAATTTTCTTCAGCATTTACTGTTCCAATCAAAGCAATTATCACCAACCAAAATAATATTTTCTTCAGCATTTTATTTTTTCTTTCGCAAATACCCGTAAATTATGAATATCAATATTGCAATTACAATTAAAATTCCGATAAGAGGGGCACCTGAAATTGGTAACGGCTGTTCTGTTTCTGTCTTTGGTGATGTTTTCTCCATTTTCTTTCCGGTAACGGTTTCACCGGAGTGAGTGATCGGTTCTCCCATTACTCCTTCTGTTTTTGTTTCATTAGTAGTGGTGTCTTTTAATGGCTTTTCAGGAGGGGTTATTGCAGTATCGTTTTTCTCTTCTTCTCCTGTTCTCGTGGTGTCGGATACTGCTTCACCTGTTGCATTTAATGATGCCGTGGCATTTTGGGGTTGAGATTGTTGTATTGCATTGAGTGTCGGTTCCTCTAACAATTTCTTACTTCTATGTCTTTTGGTTGGCAATTCCTGTGGGGGGGGAGATAATATTCCTTCAATGTAATCATCCAGAAACGGATTTCCGCAGGTATGACCACAGCAAGTAACTCCATATTCTTCAACAGAGTTTTGATAGGTTTCAGCAATCTTTTTCTTAACATCATCTGACGGTTCCCAGTAGCCCTTTCTTATTACTTCAAGCATTCTTGCAGTTATTGACTGAAGTGCATAAGGATTATTTTCACCAAACCAATCTTCAAGTCCCATATCATATTTATCATTCACATACACATCATACATTTCATTCCATAGGTAATCAGTTACAATCTCTGGACTCGTTGCTTCCCACCCCCAAAGATTTTCAAATGTCTCGGACATTGTCCTTGCTCCATCGTAACCATGATTTTGCATTCCTTTGATCCAATAAGGATTAAAGTATCTTGTACGCAATTCCTTTGTAAGAAAATCACTTAAGGTCTCGGTTGTTGGATTCTTTGGGTCCTGAAAGTTGGTTACATAAAGATCAATGCTTCTTCCGGTTACGCTTCTAACAGCCAAATTCAATCCACCAAGATACTGAAAGAAGTCATCGTTATCAAGTGTTGAATAAAGGTTTGAGCTATCAATATGCACAGCAGCTTCGACACCATTAAGATTTTGTTTAAAAAGGTCGGTGTATTGCTCGCCCCATATATCTTTTCCATAGATATGGCTCATCCTTCCGATATATAAGTCAGCGATCTTGCTCTCGTTTTCCCACGAATGACTTTCATGAATTGCATTTTGAAGTCCGGTCCCATAAGAACCTGGTGCTTCTGAAAAGATTCTTGCCATTGACAGACCATAAGCAACCGACTCATTGTAACCCTGGTTAATCAGCCACTCGTAAATTGCATTTGAATGTTCTTTAACAAAATTCGTGTAATTGCATTCGCTGTCATTCGCTTTTGCAGCCAGTTTAACTGCCTGATCCCATAACACCATTCTTGTTGAAAACTGATCGCGATATAAACCAGAAGTTGTCATAACAACATCTATTCTTGGTCTTTTAAGTTCTGTACAATTTATGAGTGTAACATTCTCGACATTTCCTTTCTTGTCCCAGACCGGCTTAACGCCCATCAGATAAAGAATTTCTGATTCGGAGACACCGTAATGTCTCATCAACTCTGTTGCCCACAATACAAATGCCACTTTTTCAGGATATTTTCCTGTTTTATTTTGATGATACCCTAATAATTGATTTGCCATTTTCTTACCAACTTCCCATGCTTCTTTGGTTGGTATTATCCGTGGATCAAACGAATAAAAATTTCGACCGGTCGGCAGCGCATCCGGATTTCGTATTGGGTCGTTGCCAGGTGCTGGCGGGATATATTTGCCTTCCAGCGCATCAAGTACTCGTGATGTTTCAATTTGAGATGCTTCTATGTTTTTTGCGTATTTTATCGAAGTATTTAGATGAGCAGTAACCTTGTTTGAACTGTTACCAAGGAGCATAATCTGTGCATCTTCCGGGCTTGTGCCATTAATTATTACCTTATGCAACAATTGTTCAAATATCGTGTAATTTCCATGCGCATGAGATTGATTATGCTTAGCACAAGGATAAATTTCAATAACATCTTCTTCAAATTCATTGCCAAGCATGGAGTTCACCATTGCAATTAATTTTTCTCCGGTAGGAGGTTTGCCTAAAATATGTAACCCATAAGGCATGTTTGTCTCTGCCAATTCATGCAGGTATTCGTGCACCCTTCCGGTAACAAAAAATGCGTCAAATTCCGCTTCTGTCATGTTTGTTATATTCCCTACAGATACATTTAAATCCTTTTCAAAATTTAAATTTTTATATAATTCAATCATCGTATTTCTATACTCTTGTTTTACTGCAGGAGGTGTTGTTGCGTCAGCATAAATATGTGTTTTTTGATGAAGTTCGGATAAATTTCCATACAATCCGGATGCAACAATCGGCGGCGTCAGGTGATCTATTATGTCTGCCATGCCCCTTCTTTTTGCCTGCGTACCTTCTCCAATATTATCCATAATGTAGATGTATGGGTTTGGTAAATTTTGCATTAATATAACGGGCCAGCAATCTTTGATTGATAATCCAATCTCTTTTCCAGGTCTCCATTCGTGGGTTGCATGTGTTCCGACATGAATAATTGCATCCGCACCATATTCTCTTGTCAGCCAGAAATAGAACGCTATGTATTGGTGATTCGGGGGTATTGATTTGTCATGATACATTACTGATTGATCCTGTGAGTTTCCAACTGCTGGCTCGGGAGCAAGTAATATGTTTCCAAACAAGACGTGTGGGATAACAAGATATTTTCCTGATTCATTTGCATAAATCATTATTTTTCCTGGTGGTTGCCCCCACATTACTATCACTTCATTTTTCTTATTTTCTGGAAGTCCATTGAACCATTCAAGATATTTATTTTCTGGAATTAATGTTACATTACCTGTCTTTACAATCTTTTCTATTTCGCCAGGCGCCCATACACCTACATTTCTTCCATGAGATAGTATCAAATCACGAATTTTTGTATCATTTAGATCATTTGGATTTATATTTCCTGTATTATATCCTCTGTTTTGCATGCCATCTAATAAGTTTGTTATACTTGACATTACATTCAGATAGCTTGCTCCAATGCTTGCTTTACCTGGCGGATAATTGTAATAGACCACTGCAATTTTTTTATTGGAATTATTCGCGCGCTTTATTTTTGTCCATGCAATCGTTCTGTTGAATAGCCAATCCATTTGGTAATCGATCGGGCTTTGATATGACACACCAGTAATTGGATCTGTTTCTTTTGTAGTTATAAGCATCGGCTCAATTACTCCATCCATTTCTGGTTGAGCAATATAGCCAGTGATTAGATTTATTGAAAGACCGTGTTGACTTTTATTCCATTCTTCATTAGTTTGATAGTACTCTTGTATTGCTCCTAGTACCGATACATTAATTTTTTTAAGGTCATCAACACCTTTTTGCGGCGATGATCCATAATTTATCCTGTGAATCTTTAATGATACAAGGACATCTATAATTGTTGTGTTATTCACCATATAAAATTCAGGGTTAATACTGCTAAATAATCCCACGATTATGTTAACCTCTCTTGTTTCAAAACCTCTTACAAAAGTGTCCAGCAATTCTGTATGGTTCGAGGTATAATCAGATTTATAAGACACGATTCCAACAGTTGGTTTATCTGGGTCATATAAATGATGTGTTCCTGTGTTATTTCCGTACCATTCAAGGTATGCTGTTAAATTTTCAAATATTTTATTTGAATCAGGATGATAAATAAAGTCGTCCGGAATAACTATTGGTTCCTGTAAAGTTCCATTTAATCCGCAGAACTTAACACCAAGATATATTAACAATCTTTTTATATTCTCAGCGCCTCCATTTCTCCAGTAGAGACCAATCCATGGATGATTTGTCAGATTGACATTCGCTAAATAATTATATGGATGGTTGCCCATTGAAATTACAGATGCGTTATTTTTCTCTTTGGCATCATTTACTGTTTGGTTAATTTTTCCAAGTATGGTAAATCCAACACCAGCAGAGTCTATGAATATCACATCTTGGTTTAAGAGAGATATATTTTCAGGAAGATTATCAAGGGGGTATATTGTGATATTCAAGTTTAAATCAGTCTTATTTATTGCAGATATGATTAATCCCTGATACGCGTAACCGCCGATAAACGCGATATTCACATTAGGTGTAGTTTTATTTATCTTAACTTTTGGAGAAGTTGCATTTGTACAGGAATTAGTTCCATTCACTCCATAACTTAAATTTACGGAATTATTTACAATCTCCGTTCCATTATATGTTTCATTGAGGGAAACATTCAAAATAATTTCAACAATTCCGGTGATATTTCCTAAATTCCATGTAATTGTTTTATTATTCAATGTGCCGTTATGCGAATCATTAACATAAATTAAACCGTCTGGAAGAGGGTCGTTTAGTGTGAGATTGCTTGCATTTTCTGTGAAATTTAGTGTTATTGTATAGGTGAGATTTTCACCGAGAACTGCTGTTGTTTTATCAACTGTTTTATCTATTGTTGTTGCATTTGCCGTACTTACTAATATTAAAAATAAAAGGCAACACATTGCCCCATTTCTCATAAACCCTTTGATCGTATTTGTATTTGTCATTTTTTATTTATTTTATTATTAAATTCCAACACCTTCTCTTGCTGCTGTTTTAATGATGGGAACATTAAGATATTCAGAAATCTGCCTTGTGTTTATCTTCAAGCCTTGGTTTTTGGCAAGGTCCGTCATGTTAAACGATAAAATCACATTTGCTCCTGTTTCTATCAGCTGCACAGCTAAATATAGGTTTCTCTCAAGGTTTGTTGAGTCTATTATATCAACTACCACATCCAGCTTTTCATCAACGACATAGTTTCTAGCGATAAGTTCTTCTATAGAGTAAGCAGTTAATGAATATGTTCCAGGCAGGTCAACAACCTCTATATCATAACCCTTATGCTTAAAGGTTCCTTCCTTCTTTTCAACTGTTTTCCCTGGCCAGTTTCCAACATGCTGTCTTGCTCCTGTTAATACATTAAAGACAGTTGTTTTCCCACAGTTCGGGTTCCCTATTAAGCCAACAGTTATCTTTTCTGCCATTTTAGTATTTTCTAATCATATTAGTCATATCTATTTTTAATTATATTTAATATATGGTAGTGATAAAGAGGTAATGATATTTTGTAAGAATTTTATGTATTTTACCCTTTCCAGATATTGAATTTTGGTTTATTAGTCAATCTGCTGACTTTTTACACTATTGAAACAGATTAATGAATCGTATATTGGGTGCAAAATGTTGATAGATTCACTACAAATATTAAATTTTAGTATTTGTTTAGCTAATTGGGTTTTTACCTCGTCATATTTGATTTTGTAGTTATTTTTTTCACGGTTTTCACACTTAACTTTTTAAGCAGCTAAACAAATACAAATTTTATCCTTACTTATTTAGCACTACCTTTTATTTTAATATTAATTATTAGCTCGACTTTGTCACATTTCATAATTTCATAAAATTACTATAGTAAGATTAAACCAAATATTTGGAAAAATATGTAAATTTTATATCAAAATCTTGAAGTAAATGTCTAATCTGACAAAGTTGAGTTAGTATTTTACCACCAAATATTGAGTATATTCAAATTTAGTATTTTGCACCCGTAAAGTAGAGATATACAATTTAATTTACCTCATTTTATTGAGAGGATACAATTTTATCATTACTTATTTAGCACCACCAAAATTTGTTCCGCTTACTATTTTTGAAATTTTTCCCTTATTTTTTTCATTCATCCCGGCAAGAGAAATTCCCGTTTTTTCATCTTTTTCCTTTGCTCTCTTTGAGGATATTAATTTGGAAAGCGCATCGCTTATTTCAGGAGATGAGACATGTTCCAGTTTACAGGCAATTTCATGGATTGTATCTTTATCTTTTTTTATTCCGAGAAAGTCGGTGAGAAATTTTTCCCAAGTCCTGTGGCTGTCAAGTATTTTTTTCCCGTAGTCCTCACCTTTTTTTGTCAGGACTATCTTTTTGTATGCCTCATGTTTTATATATCCATCTTTTACCAGTTTGTCTAGCATTCCCGTAACACTCGGAGGTGAAATTTTAAGTAATGAGGCAATTGCCGTTGTTGTTATCTTTTCCCCCCTCTCCTTAAGACGTTCCATTATTTCAAGGTATTCTTCTTCATTTTCGCTAACCTTTGTGTTTTCGTCAGTCATTTTAAATATATGTATTTAATTTTTAGGCAAACATAAATTTTATTATCTATTATGAATAGGGTATTAAATATTTAATTTTTAGGTAAACCTAAACTTTATTATCTATTATGAATGGGATATTAAATATTACTTAAATAGGACTTACGCATTTGTCTCGTAAAAAGGCTCCAGTAATTCAATAGTTTACTTTTGGTTTGCGTAAGTCCTGTTAAATTAATCTAATCGCATTTATTTGATTTCAAGCATAATTTTATAACTGATTTTATAAGCAAAAATTTAAATGGCAAATTTTAAAAATGCAGAAAAAAGGCCTCATTGATATAGAAAAAGATATTGAAAATTTCTGGAACACTCATAATGTTATGGATAAATTTAAAAATTTAAATAAAGACAGCGTTCAGCACTTCTATTTTTGTCAGGGACCGCCATTTACAAGCGGAGAAGCACATATCGGGCATGCGTGGAATCATATTATCAAGGATGCTATTATTCGCTATAAAACATCACAGGGCTATAATGTTTTTAAGAGAGCAGGCTGGGATATGCACGGACTGCCGATAGAAGTAAAGGTTGAGGGAAAATTCGGAATAAAAACAAAGAAGGATATTGAAATTTTCGGAACGGATAAATTTATAGAAGAATGTAAAAATTTTGCAATAACAAATATGCAGGCAATGACCTCCCAGCTGAAAGAACTTACCGTATGGCTTGACTGGGAAAATTCGTATCGGACAATAGATAAACATTATATGGAAGGTGTCTGGTTCGGAATTAAACGGGCATATGAAAAAAATTTGTTGTATGAAAAAGAAAAAGTTATCCACTGGTGTCCGAGATGCGAGACGGCAATGGCCGGCTATGAAGTGGCAGACGGGTATAAAGAGGTTACCGATACGGCAATCTATGTCCGGACAAAATTAAAAAATAACGCTCAATACAACAATCAATACAATAATAAATTTAAAAATACTTATGTTGTTATATGGACAACAACTCCGTGGACACTTCCTGCAAATGTTGCAATTGCGGTAAATCCGGAGATT
>CCXY01000244.1_pt1 | contig 11604 bp, 12 predicted proteins | sample 244351 | NCBI WGS metagenome assembly CCXY01 (sample SAMEA2779768, study PRJEB6121) | groundwater metagenome | isolation source: sulfidic groundwater | reverse complement strand
GTTTTTTCCATCAAACACGAAATCAGTTGAGATGTAAATAAATTTTATTCATGGAACGAACGGCATCAAAGACATTTCTTGTTCCTTCAACATTAATCTTATGTGCCTTTTCTTTTTCAATCTCTGCCTTATCCACATTCGTATATGCAGCCAGATGAAGAAACACATCAAAATTTAAACCCTTCAATGTATTAAAAACGCTCTCTCGGTTTGTAATATCCATCTGCTGTTCCGGTATTAAACGGACATCAAAATTCTCATCCGATTTTAAAATTTCAACTATTTTGGAACCGACAAGTCCGTCTCCTCCGGTTAGTGCTATCTTTATCATTTTTGTTAAATTTTATTATTTGTTAAATTTTATCCGTTGTATTGCCTTTTGTAATAATTTAAATATTCTCCTGTTTTTATTTTTTTCCACCATTCCTGATTTTTTACATACCATTCAACTGTTAATTTCAACGCTTCATCAAAATCATGTTTCGGATGCCAACCTAATTCCTTATTAATTTTACTCCAATCCACAGTATATTTTCTATCGTGCCCCGGTCTGTCTTTCACAAATTCAATTCGGCTTTCATCATTTCTCATAATTTTTAAAATTTTTCGGACAATATCTATGTTTGAAATTTCTTCTGTCATTCCTCCTATAAGATATGTTTCTCCAATCCTGCCTTTATGGATAATTGCATCAATCGCCGTGCAGTGATCCTCAACAAAAAGCCAGTCTCTGACATATAAACCATCGCCATAAACCGGAACCTTTTTTCCTTCTAAAATATTTGTTATTGCCAAAGGAATAAATTTTTCTGGAAAATGATAAGGTCCGAAATTGTTTGAACAATTTGAGATAGTTACCAGAAGATTGTATGTATGATAATATGCTCTAACCAAATGGTCGGAACTCGCCTTTGATGCAGCATATGGACTTCTTGGATTGTAAGATGTGTCTTCATTAAATTTTTCTTTTGAATCGAGAGAAAGAGAGCCGAACACTTCATCCGTACTTATATGATGAAATCTCTTTATTTTGTTTTTTAATGCCGCCTCAAGAAGGGTATAAGTTCCGAATATATTTGTTTTTATGAAAGGCGAAGGATCTAAAATTGAGCGATCTACATGGGACTCTGCAGCAAAATGGACAATTGTGTCTGTTTTATAATTTTTCATTATTTCATTAACTAATTCGGCATCACTTATGTCTCCTTTAACAAATTTATAATTTTTATTATTCTCAACGCTTTTTAAATTTTCAGGATTTCCCGCATAAGTTAATTTATCCAAATTTACTATCATGTCTTCGGGATATTTTTTAAGCCAATACAAAACAAAATTTGCTCCTATAAATCCTGCCCCGCCTGTAACGATAAGATTCATTTTTAATACTTAATTTAAATTTTTAAATTTTCACTTCAATTTTTAAATTTTTACATATTCATTTTTACATATTCAAAATTTATATCCGCATCCCTTAATTTAGGATGCCTTTTATCTTTTTCGGAAAGCCACACATCTTTTATTGGCCAGTCAATTGCAATATCTTCATCATTCCACATTATACCTCTATCAGCTTGCGGAGCATATTCTGCTGTTGTAAGATAATTTACAATAGCTTCATCACTCAAAGTGCAAAATCCATGAGCAAACCCCTCCGGAATGTAAAGCATTTTTTTGTTTTCTTCCGATAAAATTTCCGAAACATACTTTCCGTAAGTCGGACTTCCTTTTTTTATATCTGCGGCAACATCAAAAATTTCTCCTTTTATTGCTCTTACAAGCTTTCCCTGTGCATACGGCTCTTTTTGATAATGTAATCCTCGCAATACACCCCTGACAGAAAATGATTGATTTTCTTGAACAAAATTTCCTATTCCGAATTTTTCAAATTCGCTTGCTTTGTAGGTTTCCATAAAAAATCCTCTTTCGTCCTTAAAAACTTTTGGTTCAATGAGTAAAACCTCTGAAATTTTTAATCTTTTAAATGTAAATGACATTTTAATAATCTTTTAAATGTAAAGGATATTTTAATTTAAAAATTACATTTTCAATTACATTTTCTTTATTAATTTTTCTTTATTAATTTCTCAATTACTGCCTTTCTCATAATGTTAATTAAGTCCTCTTCCGGTTCCATATCCAGCCAGATTTTTAATGCCTCGGCACCCTGCTCAACAAGCATATCAACACCGTCAATAACTTTACAATTTCTTTTCTTTGCAAATTTCAGAAATTTTGTTTCAATCGGATTATAGACAATATCCATTACAATCTTTCCTTTCGGAATATCATCTTCATTTATTGCACTTTTATCAACATTCGGAAACATTCCGACCGATGTGGCATTAATAATAATATCGCTGTCCTTTAATTTCTCTTTTAAGTCAAAATTTTTTGCAATTTTAATCCGTTTATTCAACTTTTCCTTAACTTCTTTCCGAATCAACTCAGCCTTTTCGATTGTTCTGTTATAAATTGAAATTTCCCCATTGTTCAATAAAGCAGAAAATATGATTGCCCTTGCCGCTCCGCCTGCACCGAATATAAAAATTTTTTTGCCTTTAATACCCTCGTTTAAATTTTTTTCAATTGCTTTTATTGCACCAATTCCGTCGGTATTGTAACCAATTATTAAATTTTTAATATGATCAAATTTTATTGTATTTACTGCATTAATCAGATTCGCTTCTTCGCTAATTTCGTTTATGTATTTTATAACAGAAATTTTATGCGGAATTGTCACATTTAATCCGCAAAATTTCAATGCATCCGCACCATGTATTGCATCACCTAAATTTTTATCTTCAACATCAAAGGCAAAGTAATATCCATCTATTTTTTTTTCCTTAAAGAATGCCTTATGCATTACAGGGGATAACGAATGCTCTATCGGATGTCCAAGGACACCGAAAATTTTTGTTTTTGAATTATTCATTTTATTTTGCTAATTCCATAATTCTCTTCTTTAATTCCTGATTAATAATTGACTTTCCGTAAGCGGAAAGAAATTTATCCAAAACCGTTTTATTTGCTCCCGTATATCCGACATACCTTGTTAATAATTCGTCCCTAGTAAATATGTCGATTTTGTAAAAATTTCTAAATAAAATATCCATAGCATATTCAATGTTCATTTTGTTTTTTGATTCCATTAACTGCTGAAGTGCTTCATTTAAAATTTCATGCGGAATATCATTAAAATGTTTGGCTAAAATTTTTGCAATTTGAAATTTCATATTATCATTTGGTAAACTAACAAGTTTTAAAAGTATTTTGTTTCTGACGTCATGAGCAAATTTTTCAAAATTTTTTGCTAAAATTTCAGCGAGCATTTCCTTTCCCATCCCTCCCTGGTTTGACAAACTTTGAGTTATTATTTCATTGCGAAGATGTTGCGGAATGATATCAAAATGTTTCTCAAGTATATTAAGTGCTAAATTTCCAAATACGGGCGTTAATTTATCAATAGGGTCTTCAATCATTTTGATGTTTTTCTTTAGGACATTCTTCAATAAATTTTCCCTCAGGTCATTTGAAATTATGTAGTAATGATTTAAAAACACACCTCCCGCAACCCTCATACACTTGTCATCCCTTTTCAGATATTTCTTCAGCAATTTTTCTCTTTTTTCCTTTTCTAAATTTAAAAATTCGGTGGCAAAATTTCGCAACATAATTCCCTTATTATATCTCCGATACATATAAAGCAATAAAATAATTCCCGATATAAATGCTCCAACGATGATGACCAATGAAATTATATCCGTTGAATGCTGCAGATTTAAAATAGATGCAAGTACTGTCATTTTTTAAAAATTTATACTTGTTTTAAATTTTTTAGAATATGCTCAATAAAGAGTGGAGGTTACTTGTGATTTTTTGACAGTTATTGGTGATTTACCATTTAATATTGAGCAAGTTCATTTTTTATTATAAATTTGTTTTATTGTAAATTTATAAATTTAAAAATGAATATTCCAAATGTAAAAATAAAAAATACACAAGTTGCCATAGTGCAAGGAGATATTGCTGATATGAATGTTGATGCAATTGTGAATGCTGCAAATAATGAATTACAGCATGGCGGAGGAGTTGCACTGGCAATCGTGAAGAAAGGCGGAAATATAATTCAGGAAGAGAGCGACAAAATAGGATTTTGCGAAACAGGAAAAGCAGTAATAACAACGGGAGGAAATTTAAAGGCAAAATTTGTTATTCACACAGTGGGACCTATTTATGGTGAAGGAAATGATGCTAAAAAGTTAAAAAATGCGGTTTTAAGTTGTTTAAATTTAGCATATAATGAAAATTTAAAAAGCATAGCGTTTCCGGCAATCAGTGCGGGGATTTATCGCTTTCCAAAAGACAGATGTGCAGAGATAATGTTAAATACAATCGTGACTTATGTTAAAAACAAAGATACAAATTTAAGCGAAATTTATATTGTGCTTTATGATAGTGAGACCTTTTCCATATTTGAAAAGAAATTTAAATATGTGAAATAAAGATCTAAAAATTTAAAAAATTTAGGGCTATACCTTTCTCCACTCTAAATTTTCCCCTTCTATTCTTTTTACCGCTTTTTTTCTTTGTTCGCCGTTTAATCCGTTCCAGTCAATTAATGCAATTTCCGGTTTCGGAATTGTTTTTGAAATCATTTGTTCAATCATTTCTTCATTGAAATTATATTTTGGCATTATGTGTCCGAAAGCAATCTCTTCGTTTAGCAAAATTTTTGTAAATTTACTCGCATAATGATTTCCGCCAATGCCTATTGCAACATTTACCTTATTTTCATTTCCAATATTTATGTCCGCATTGCATAACCGCTTTATTACACTTGCTGCCGCTTCACACGCATTTAAATCATTCCACTGTTCTTCACTGCTTCCGACTTCAACAAACATAATCGGAAAATTTAATGTTGGTCCGTGATGGGTAACTTCAAGTGTTACATCGTACTCTGAAAGACTTTGCTGTTGTTCCTGTTGTTTTTTAAATTCAATAATTGCTTCTCTTGTGTATAATGCAGGTGCAATTGCTAATGTTCTTTCATTCCCTCCCTGTCTTGCATCGTTGAAATTTCCGGGAGAATGAACACAAAGCGTTGGCATTTTTGATTCGGATTTGTGCCGGGATGCAACGATTATCAGGTCAATTTTACCCCCGATAACATCGTAAATTTCAGAAGGTAAATCGTTTAAATTTATAACTTTTTCGTCAATTCCGAAAATTTTAACTATTAAATTTAAGTTATTTAAAAATGCTACAAGCATTTTTAAAGATTGATCTTGTAGATTTTCAGTATTTAAAAATTTTGGATTTTTAAAGATTGAAAACTTGTAGTTTTCAGTATTTAAAAATTTTGATATATTTTCGCCTGCAATGTCCTGATGCGAATAAAGGATTATTTTTGACATTTTAAATTTATTTTAAATTTATCGGTTTTATTTATTTAATTTTTTATTCTCCATATAATTATTTATACATTCAAATAATTTATACCTTCAAATAATATAAAGTTATGGCACTAAAAATTGCAGTATTATCATCAACAAGAGCAACAGATATGGAGGGAATAATTGATGTAATCAAAAAAGGAGGGTTAAATGCCGAAATTAAAATTTTGATAAGCAATAAGAAGGACTCTTATGCACTTGAAAGAGGAAGAAATAACGGAATTGAATGTTTGTTTATAGATCCCATAGGATTGAGCAGGGAAGAGTATGATGAAAAAATAATTAAGGGCTTGGAAAAAAGAAATATTGATTTAATCTTACTCATAGGATATATGAAAATTTTAAGCAAAAAATTTATTGAAAATTATAAATTTAAAATAATGAATATTCATCCTTCTTTACTACCCGCATTTGCAGGAGGAATGGACAAAAATGTTCATAAAAGTGTCCTTGATTACGGATGTAAAATTACCGGATGCACTTTACATTTTGTTGATGAAAGCGTTGACGGGGGTCCGATAATAATTCAAAAGGTCTGCGAGGTTGAGGATACGGACAATGAGGACACACTAAAAGGAAAGATTCAAAAATTGGAAGTTCAGGCATTTATTGAGGCGATAAAATTATTTTCGGAAAACAAAATAAAAGTTGAAGGAAGAAAGGTTAAAATTTTAAAATAAATTTAGTAAAAATAAAGGTATTGTAAATTTAATAATTAATGGTAAATTTAATAAATATTTAATTAAGTTAATTGTAATTATTTTACTCAAGTTTTGCGTTTTGAAAAATTTACACTTATAAATTTTAATTTTTTCTGTTTTATTGATGTCCATTTATAGGTAATTTGATAACTAAAACATTAAAACGCAAAACTTCAGTTATTTTAATAAAAAATTAATTTAGTAAAAAATTTAATAAAAATTTAATAAAAAGAAAATGACACTTTATTTGTCGCAATTGTATGGAAAGGAGATAATAACATACAGCGGAAAAAAGTTAGGACGAGTAGGAGATGTAATTATTGATAGTGAAGCGGGAAAAATTGTGAAACTATCTTTACAACAGATAGTAAATACCACAGCCGCACCTGAAATTTTGAAGAAATTTTCAATAAATTACGAAGATGTACTTGAAGTAGGAGATGTTGTTGTTGTTCAGCGCGGGCCTGCAACACTTACCGAATCGCCAAGTTTCAGGTAGGTTGTCAAACATATCAGGGGAATTATTTTTTAAATTTTTTTCTTATTTTTAATATTTTTTGTCTTTCTTATTTTGCAATAAATTTATATGGAAAAGAAATTTTCAAGCATAGGTATTGTATGTAATCCGAATATAGTAGAGAAAGAGCGTGAATTTATAATAAAAGTACTGAAATCAGTGCAAAATTTTATAAAAAGCACAGACGGAGAAATTCTTGCAGAGCATAATGTCTACGAAGTAATAGGAAAATTTTTGAAATGTGAGAAATGTTCGGTAAAAGAAAGCGATTTAAAAGATATGCATTGCGATGTGCTCTTTGTATTCGGGGGTGACGGAACGATTTTACACACCCTAAATACTATTCGGAGTGTTCCGGTTTTAGGGATAAATTTAGGTAAATTTGGATTTATGACAGAACTGAATAAAAACAATGCAATTGAAAAATTAGAAAATTTGTTTGAAGGAAATTTTTTTATAGAGAATTATGACATGTTAAAGGTAAATGACAAATACGATGCGGTAAACGAAGTTGTGATTTCTTACAAATTTCCGGCACGGCTTCTGGACTTTAAAATAAAAATAAACAAGGACAAAAACAAGGATGTTATTGATGTTATTGACTTTTCTGCTGACGGGGTTGTTATAGCAACGCAAACCGGATCCACTGCTTATTCTTTATCGCTGGGAGGGCCGGTAATTCATCCTGCTGCAAATGTCTTTGTAATAACTCCTATGAATCCGTTTTTAGGAAATGCAAAACCGCTAGTTGTTCCGTCGGATTCGGAAATTTTTATAAATATTGAGAGAGCAAACGAGGACGCATTTTTAATAATTGACGGCAAAGTTATTGAAAAGGTGAAAGTAGGAGATGAAATTTCTGTCAAAAAAAGTAATAAGGCAGCAAAATTTATGCGACTTGAGAAAACTATGAGATGTGCAAAAATTTTTAAAATTTGAATTTCCTCAAAATTTTAAAGGTAAATTTCAGTTAAATCTTCTGATGTTTGCTTTTTCTTTCTTTTCGGAGTATTTTTTTTCTTTTTCGCTCTTATTTTCAACATCGTGATGTTGCTATTTTAAATTTATTTTCACGGATTCAAAAATAAGAGCAAATTTTTTAGATGCTTAACTCAAGTTTTGCGTTTTGAAAAATTTACACTTATAAAATTTAATTTTTTCTGCTTCATTGATGTCCATTTATAGGTAATTTGATGACTGAAACATTAAAACGCAAAACTTCAGTACTTAAATTCTTTTTAGATAGAAACATTTAAAATAGTTATAATCATAATTAATTTAATCACTTTGTGTTTGTCCGTAAAGCCATATTTTTTACTTAAAAGACAAGTATAATTACTTGAAATTAAGATGTGCGACAGCGGAAGAAAAATTCTGCTGGCGGTATGCCGGAGATGCAGGATATTATAACAAATACGAATATGCTCAATAAAGAGTGGGGGTTACTTGTGATTTTTTAACTGTTATAAGTGGTTTACCATTTAATATTGAGCAAGTTCACAAATACAAACATTAAAAAAATAAAAACAATGCCAGGAACATTGCATAACAAACGGATAAAAGGAAAAAATTTTAATTAAAATGACTGTACTATATAGTCCCCCCGAATGGACATTGTATCCTTTATTTTTTCTTATTTTTTTCACATCAATTTTTTATTTATTTATTTTTCTTAAAAAAGAAAAAGATATCAAAGATACGAATTTACCTTGTGATATATGTATTATAATTCCTGCAAAAAATGTTCAAAAAACATTAAAAAAATGTGTTGAGAGTATAATTCTGCAGGAATATAATGGAAAAATTTCGGTATTAATAGTTGATGATGCAAGCGAGGACTATACATTTAAAATTGCAGAGGACTTAAAGAAAAATTACATTCAAAATAATAGAAATATTGAAATTTTAAACAGAACAGAAAGCAACAACATAAAATCTACCGTCATAAATTTCGGTTTAAATTATATTTTTAGCAGAGAAAACATTCCCGAATTAATCGGAACACTTGATGCGGACTCGTTTTTAGGCAAAGATGTATTAAAAAATGCGGTTCTTCGTTTTAATGATAAAAAAATTATGGTAGTTACATCATGGATGGTTCCCGAAAACAAAAAAAATTTCTGGACACGGATGCAAAAAATTGAATATACGATGGTTTCCTTTTTTAGATATCTGCTTGAAAAAGTACAGGCACTTTGCATAGCTCCTGCTTTTCACATATTCCGGTCGGAATTTTTTAAAACGCATAATTTTTATGACGGAAACACACTGACAGAAGATTTTGAAATCGCTTTGAGAGTAAAGTCATTCGGATATAATATAGCGTTTGTTGAAAATAAAGTCACAACTATAGTGCCTGAAAAATTTCAGGCGTTGAGAAAACAACGTCTTAGGTGGTGGTACGGAACATTTCAAAATTTAATTAACTACAAACATTTAATTTCTCCCAAATACGGGGTTTTCGGAATGTTTTTTTTACCCGTTTCTGTAATTTTGAGCAACATCCTGATGATGCTTGCCTTTATAATTATCATTTACGGAATAATTGTAAATATTTTCAACATAATTTACGATTCGTCAATTGGCTTATTGCCAAGATTTATGTTTGACATAAATTTGTTTAGCCTCACAGTATTTTTTTCGGATCCCAGAATAATTTTCAGCTTATTCGGAATTATAATATTTGTTATTTTCATGTTTTTGGCATTCGGAAAAGGAAACGAAAAAATAAATTTTATTGATTATTTTTTATTTACATCTGTTTACGGGTGGGTCTTAACTGCATTCTGTTTTGAAATGTTGCTCAAATGGGCATTTAGGTTTAAAATTAATTGGTAAAATTTTTATATATTTTTCGAATATGCTCAACAGGCTGTAAAGGAATGTAAAAGTTGAAGGTGAAAAAACACAAATTTTTCAAAAATTGAAGGTGAATTTTTTAGTTTCCTTACAACCTGTCAATAAAGAGTGGAGATTACTTGTGATTTTTTAACTGTTATAAGTGATTTACCCTTTAATATTGAGCAAGTTCTATTTTTCATATTTTTCAAATTTATATGTTTCAAAATGTACGGAGATAAAAAAATTTTTATTACTGCACTTGTATTTGCGGCAATTATTTTTTTGTTTGGGTTGCTGGTAGGGAATTACATTGTGACATCAAAAATGGACGAGGTCAGATTATCCGAAGAAAGTTTCATCATTGATTTGTTGGGGATGGAAATGCAGGATGAAATCTCGGACGAACATTTCTGCGAGTTGGATGTTGAAAAATCATTAAGGAAAAAAATGGTTCTGGGAAAAATGCTGACAACATTAGAAGAAAGATTGGGAAAAGAAAATAAGGATATAATACGGAAAAAGGAAATTTACGAACTAATCCAGATAAAAATAATAAAAAATCTTGAAAAAATGAAAAACGAATGTAACAGAAGTAATAATATTTTGATATATTTTTACACAAATAAGCAGAATGATGTTATGGGAAGCGCAGATGACTGCAACGATGAAAGTAAAATTATTGAAAATGTCGTTTATGATGTAAATGAAAGAATTAAGAAAAACGAATCGGATGTAATGTATAATAATACTGATAATAATAGGAATAATAATAGGAATAATAATATNGATAATAATATAGAGTATAAGAGTAATATATATGTTTTCGCTTTTGATGTTAATTCTGAAAATCTGGCAACTTATGTGATGCTCAAAAAATATGAAATAAAAAAAGTTCCAGCAACAATTATAAACGGTAAAAAATATAATTATCTTTCAAAAGAAGATCTAACGGAAATCCTGGAAAAAGAACTCGCTCTTAATTATCCGGGTAAAGAAAATGATTCCCGATAAAATTTTTAGGAGTAAAAAAGAAGAGTTTATATTTTTTATCACCTTTTTCATTGCTTTATCTTTTTTTGTATATCAGCATAAATTTTTCAGTTGGGACTTTGCGGTATACACTTTAAATGCCAAGTACATATATGACGGATTCTTTTTTGAGTGGATTCGCCCGCCTTTAACTCCCTCTATTTTAGCAATTTTTGAAATTTTCGGAACGAATTTCGCCCAATATGCTTACATTGTCTTTTGCACCATTCTTTATTTTGTTTCCTTAAAACTTTTTCACGATAAATTTCTAAAAGATAGTAAAAATTCAGAATTTTTCTATCTGTTTTCGGTTAATCCGTTTATTTTACTCTTCGGAGTGGCAATAGGAACAGAATTGCTATCCCTTTCTCTGCTCATTTTATTTTTTACCTTCTATTTTTCAAAAAAATCATTCGTGTTTTTGGGTTTATCTATGCTGTGCAGGTATTCCAATATACCTTTGCTTTTTTTGGTACTTTTTTCAAAAAATATTAAAAAAATTTTTGTCGGATTATTTATAATTTTTTTGACATTTCTTCCATGGCTTTTAATAAATTTCATATTTACGGGACACGCATTGACAGGTCTCGGAAATTATTATGCTTTAAATTCATTAGAACAGGCATCTCCGAAATTTGAAATTTCTCTGCCTTTGTTATTCTCACATTTTTTATTAATAACAAATATTTCTCTGCCTTTTTTAATTTTAGGGCTCTTTTTTAAGATAAAACAATATAAAGGAGAGCATGAAAATAAAGGAGAATGCGAAAAAGAAATAAAAAACAAAAAGACAAAAGAAGAAAGAGAATTGAACATTTTGTTTCTTTCATTAACAATTCTTACTCTTTTATCCTACTTATTTTCTCCGGATATAATAAAACAACCAAGATTCCTGTTTAACTTATTTCTTCCGATTTCCTATTTTTCGGTTTTCGGAATTAATTTTATCCTTTCAGTGAAAAATGAAAATTTAAAAAAATTTTTGTTTTTTTCTATTTTGCTTCTGTTATTATTTTATTCGCTCAATAGTTTTATCATTATGGAGGACTTGGGAAAAGGA
>CCXY01000131.1_pt1 | contig 11682 bp, 8 predicted proteins | sample 244351 | NCBI WGS metagenome assembly CCXY01 (sample SAMEA2779768, study PRJEB6121) | groundwater metagenome | isolation source: sulfidic groundwater | reverse complement strand
ATTTGTCACAAACCAAAAGAAAAACTGGCGGAATGTAAAATCAACGAATTAAAGGAGAATATTTCCTTGTTGAATAAAATCGGTAAATTACTGAGAGACGAACCATCATTGGGAAGAGTAATAGCTACAAAGAAATGCATAAATATAGGGGGAATAAATGGTTGTAAACTTGTGAAGGATCTTGGGTATCTCATTCTCCAAAATGTGAGTAATGCAGACATAGATGTTGACAGAATATGTCTTGCAGTGGAAAGATCGAATCAACTAAAAAGGAAGACGAGAATAGTAGAAGGAAGTTATACAAGGCCAAAACATGATGTTGAACTTTCACTACTATCTGGCGAATTAGTACTTTGCATGGCAGGTCTTTACCATATGATGAATGGGTGGGCAGGATCAGCGAGCCCCATAAATCTTTCAGACATTCGTATAGTTATGCCAGCATAACTAAAAAGTTACATGCGTGAGAAAAATATATGTCCAACCTGTATAGAACTTTTGGGGCCATTTGGAATACGAACAGGGCCCAACATTATACCTGTAGTTGTGGTTCCAGTTGTATTTTCAGGCATAGTTTTTGTAGTATTGATGGTAATATTGTTTCTCTATCCATTATTCCCTAAAATTGATATTGTTGTAATTATCACTAAGATACTATTTGCCATTTCTTTTTGGATAGTGATCATAAAAACCGTTCTTGATTTCTCTTTATTTGCGCCAGAGAAACATCTTAAAAGACCCGAAGAATTTATGAAAAATCATGAGGATCCTAATCTCCTTTATTTTTACGATAAAGATGCTGATATTACCTGTAAACACGGTCAAACAATATTTTGCGTTAGTGAACCAGGAACCAGCCCACATGAACTTATAAATCAATTTACATTAGATGGACTAAGAAATGGAGAATATTGTATTTATGTACTTTCTGCAAGAGATATTGGAACTATAATAAAACAACTTGTTGAACAAAAGAAAGAAATTGAAGATAAAATATTACAACTTAATGCTAATTCTGATGAAATGAAGCGATTCATAAAAACAATGAAGATATGCCATCATAATGACTATCTTAAAAATATTATGAGAGAAATAATTATGAAAAGATTAAATACGCAAAAGAAACATGAAGTTGCTAATTTTATATCAAAGGTCACTATGCGAGGTATAGGAATTAGTACTAATTTTAAAGATGCATTAGAATTGGAGGCAGAACATAGAAATGCTGAAGAAATTTTAAGAGAAAGAGATTTAACAAAATTAAAAGATTTTATCTTAAAAGATCTTGTTGAAAAAAAGTTTAAGGAAAAGACAGGGACAATACATCTCAATAACGAGATAATTAATAAACTTAATACAGAATTTAAAATAAATCCAAAAGAAGCTACAGAAATAGCAAATGCAATAATTTCTGAGGCAAAATATTATATTTACAGAAACGAATATAAAAAAGTAATAACTGAAAATGTTGAAGTAATTGTAAATCAAATTATTTCAGGAAGTACAACGTTTAATAAAATTAAAAGCGAATTAAAAAAGATAAGTTTTGATTTGATGCATAGTGAAGAAAAACGATTGCAAGAGGCATTGGAATTTAAATCTAATTTTGAGAAAGATTATTGCATTTTCAAGAGTGGTGGAAGATTTAAAGAAATATTTAAAAAGATAAGAAAACAATTAAAATTGGCGACAACAATCAGAATTAATTTTCGTAATGATACGAGCTTTTTTGATAATATTAAAGAGATATTAAAATTAAATAAAAAAGAAAAGGAAGAAATAAGAAAAATAATAGATACAGAATGGAAAGATTTCTTTAAAAAGCACTTAAATGAAATAAAAGATAAAGACTATAGAAATTATCCTTACTATTATGAACAATATAGAGAACTTTCAAGATTAAGGTGGTTTTTCTCAGATATCGAAGATTATACAGAAACCGATAATTTGGTTTTTATAGATGCATTTATTAGATATAGAGGAATGAAAGAAAGAGAAAGGCAAAATCTCTATATCGGAGAAAAGAAAATTGTGTTTAGATCTTTGTGGTCGAAATTTAGATCTTTGTGGTTTGGAAGTTCTCATAAAGATAAAATTATTGTTAGGAAATATGAGATTAATCCAGGAAGTATTTCAAGTTTGCATAGAACTTTTAGAAGAATAAGAAATGATATATTTTCAATTTCAACAGAGGGTGGGGTGTATATTGAAGGATTTTGTAATCGTAGAATTGCTTTCAATATGTTCTCAGATCTCTTTGAAGCCGCAGATGTTAATCAGATATTTCAATTAATTGAACATGAAAAAGTAAGTGATGAAACAATTACAGGAACATTTGAATTTATTGCTATCAAACCAGATGAATTTGAAGATCTTGAAACTTTATATAAAGATATGGATAAATTGTCAACCGTTGTTAGTGATATTTATATAAGACTTGAGAATAGCGGAAAGAAAGATCCAAGAGCAAAAGTAAGAATAAAGAAGCATCATGATAGAAACGAGGAAACTAAGGATAATTATTATGATTTGTGTGAGAAACATGGATGGCTTTATCTGGAAGGTTGTGAGCATGAGGAAAAAAAGCTGTTAATAAGTGAAATTTTAAAAAAAATCTCTTCAGATGGAAGAAGCAAGCTATCAGAGGATATTAAAGATATGGTGGAGTCTGAGAAAAGGAAGTCCTCGGGTGGTGGTGAAACAAGAAAAGATAAAGAAACAATGGAAGATATAAGAGAAATATTAGAAAAAGAAGGATTATCTCGATCTGCGTCAGAAATACTTTTAAGAGCAATAGTAAAAGAACCACAAAAAATTTTATATGAAATTAAAGGAATAGAAAAGCAACATAGTGGAGAAGCACATGAAGAATACTTAAAGGAGCATGAAGAGTCAAGTAAAGAACACGGCGAAATTTTAGATGTAGCATTCTTAGTTGTTTTATCTACTGGAACTTATATAATGATCGAAGAATTTATACTTTTTTTTGGGATTTGAAGTGGTATTTTCTCAACAGGCTGTAAGGGAATGTAAAAGTTGAATGTGAAAAAACACAAATTTTTCAAAAATTGAATGTTAATTTTTTAGTTTCCTTACAACCTGTCAACTTCAATCTCTTCTTATGTTGGATAGGTTTCCACGAATATGCTCAATAAAGAGTAGAGGTTACTTGTGATTTTTTGACGGTTACGGGTGATTTACCCTTTAATATTGAGCAAGTTCATTAATTTAAATTTACTAAATTTATTCGCCCATAATCTGCACAACAATTTTTCTTTCTCTTGGTCGTGTATCTAACTCCACAAAAACAATCTGCTGCCAGGTGCCGAGAATTAAATTTTGAGCTTTGAATGGAACAGTTAAATCCTGCTTTAATAAACTTGCTTTAACATGGCTTCTTCCATTGTCATCATTCCATCTTTTGCCGTGTTCATAAGCAATATCTTTCGGAGCAATTCTTGTTAAGGCACTTATAAAATCATTTAACAATCCGTTTTCATATTCAATCGTTGTAATTGCACCTGTTGCACCAACGGCAAAGACCAGAATCATTCCGTTCTCTAAATTTGTTTCATTCAGGGCATTTCTGACATCTTCAGTGATGTTTTTAATGTCATTCTCTCCTTTTGTGCGAAATTCGAAAAATTTTGTAATTACGACCATTTTTAAATTTATCTAAATATGCTTTCTTAAATCCTCATAAATCCTTTCAACATTTTCCTTCCATTCAAAAAATTTCTCGTGGGACTGATAATTCTTATATAGTTCTTTTATTTCCTTCATCTTTTTTACCGTATAAGCGAGTTTTTTCGCAGTGCTTAAAGTAGATAATCCTTTTGATAGTCGCATTATTTTTTCCGCTATGCTTAAATTTATTTCCTCCCCCTCAGAAATTTTAATCAAGTCATCTTCTTTTATCATGCCCGAACTCATTCCGGAATTTACTTCTTCATCGCTTAAATTTTGTAAAAAGATTCTGAATAAATCCAGTGAGGCAATAGTTCCGCCGTAATTTTGCATATAATAAGAATTGTACTCCCATAAATCATTCAGCGAAATTTTGCCAATGCCCTCCCTGCCGTTTCTTTCATAAATTTTCTTTATTGCCATTCCTGCAAAATATCCTGCTCTCATCGCCTGCCCGATTCCGCCGCCGTGAATAGGATTTACCTGACATGCAGCATCACCGACAAGCATAATTCCCATTCCGTTTTGCATTGCAACAAGCGAATCAACAGGTCTTCTTGTCGGACTAATGCCTCCGCCGGCATTAATAATTTCACTGTTTAAAAATTTTTCCCCTCTGAATTTTACGTATTCATCATATTGTTTTTTTGGTACCGAAGGATATAAAACACCCAGTCCGACATTCAAATGCTCGCCTTCCGGAAATTCCCAAAGATAGCCACCCGGTGAAAATTTACGACTTAAATAAATATGGCAATGATGCGGGTCTTCAAATTTATATTTTCTGATTTCCCTGTAACATATTGCAATGTCATTTTGAGCAATGTCTTTTTCCATGAGTAATGCAGCATTATTGTTGTTATTGGTCCTTTTCCTGACAACCGCATTAAATCCCGATGCGTCAATCACTATTTTACATTCAATCTTTTCATTTTTCACTCCATTCTCTTTTCTCTCAACGATGATGCCTTTTTCATAAAAGTCCGTAAATTTTATATTGTCCATTAAACAGATATTTTTGAGCTGTCTTAATAAATGCTGCCCGAATTTAGGCCTGTCAAGCATATATCCGCCCTCCTTTGTTTCAACATCAAAGACCGTCTTTCTGTCCGGAGAAAATACCTTTATTCCGTCTATTCTGTCCTTTACTTCTTCATCGGGATATTCCAAATTTATCTTTTCATGTAAAAAGTCAAAAAATTCTTTTCCGACAGCATCGCCGCAGACCTTTTCACCTATTTTTTCTCTGGTTTTTGCGTCTATCAAACACACAGATAAATTTGAATCATCTAATGTTTTTGCTGCAATCGCACCCCCAGGACCTGCTCCGACAATAACAACATCATAATACATTTTATAAATTAAAAAGTAATTAAGAATTAAATTTATACACAAAAAATTAAAATTCTAGTAACATATTTTATTAAATCAGGGAATATGCTCAATAAAGAGTGGAGGTTACTTGTGATTTTTTGACGGTTACGAGTGATTTACTCTTTAATATTGAGCAAGTTCCAAAAGTTGATAAATTTACTATAAAAAGATTATCGTAATTTATATAGCGATAAAAAACAAATTATATATTGAAAAATGGAATGCGTATTATTGGCAGGCGGAGAGGGCAAGAGAATGAGACCGTTAACATTAACGAAACCAAAACCAATGCTTCCCGTTGCAGGAAAGCCGATTTTGGAAAGAAATTTGGAAATTCTCGCAAAATTTTTCAAAAAGATTTATGTAGTTGTAGGATATAAAAAAGAGGTCGTTATGCAGCACTTCGGAAATAAATTTAATGCCGCAGAAATAGAATACCTTGAACAAAAAGAGCAACTCGGAACAGCTAATGCGATATTGACCTTAAAGGAGAAAATAAGGGACAAATTTATTGTTATGAACGGAGATATCGTTGTCAGTGAAAATGTAATAAAAAATTTTATAAATTTTGCAAACGAAAACAATACTGAAAACGCTATGTGCCTGACAAATGTTGAAAACCCATCCGAGTTTGGTGTCGTTGAAATTGAAAAGGAAAGTAAGAGAATAGCGATGATTGAAGAAAAACCGAAAAACCCGAAAAGCAATCTCATCAATGCGGGAATTTACCTGTTTGACAATAAAATTTTTCATTTAATAGACAATCTAAGAAAAAGCGAAAGAGCGGAATACGAAATCACAGATGCAATAAAAATTTTAATAAAAAATAAGGAAATTTATGGTTATGTAATTGACAATAATGAATTCTGGATAGATGTTGGAAAACCTTGGGATTTACTTACTGCAAATGAAATTTTGCTTAAAAATATTAAAAGTGAAATTTACGGAAATGTTGAAGAAAGAGTGACAATTAAAAATAACATTTTTGTTGGCGAAGGCACGGAAATTTTAAGCGGATGCTATATTATAGGGCCATGTTATATCGGAAATAACTGTAAAATCGGCCCGAATACATTCATAAGGCCTTACACCTCAGTCGGAGATAATTGCCATATCGGAAATGCGGTAGAAATTAAGGGAGCAATAATTATGGGCAATACAAATGTTCCTCATTTAAGTTATGTCGGCGATTCAATAATCGGAGAACACTGCAATTTAGGAGCAGGAACAAATATCGCAAATTTACGACATGATAAGGCATCCGTTAAGATTAAGATCAATGACAAAGTAATAGACAGCAGAAGAATTAAGTTGGGAGCAATAATCGGAGATGATGTAAAAACAGGAATAAATACTACGATTCTTCCCGGAACTGTTATTTATCCGAATGCAAGAATAAATGCGGGTGAGATTGTGAAACACGAGGTTAAATTTTAAAAATTTAAAAATGCAAAAAAAAAATATCTCATTAGATGAAGCAAAAAAAATTATAGATGCAAATATTGCTCCGATTCAAAGAACAGAAATTTTAAAAATAAAAGACCTGATTAAATTTAATGTATTTGCAGACAGGGTTTTGGCAACTGATGTTATCTCGGGTATTAATGTTCCTCCTTTTGACAAATCAGCAATGGATGGATATGCTGTTAAATTTGAAGATACACAAAATGCGAGTTCGGAGAATCCTGTGAAGTTAAAATTGAGCGGAAGTGTTTTTGCAGGACAAACAGGTAAAAATAAAACTACTCTAAAAGAAATAAAAAGCGGTGAATGTATTTATGTTACAACAGGTTCTGTGCTTCCGGTTAACGCTAATGCGGTTGTTATGATAGAAAATACAAAAAGAGAGGGAAACAAGGTTAAAATTTTTAAGTCGCCGAAATTATCGGAAAATATAGGAAAAGAAGGAGAAGATATAAAAAAAGGCAATGTTCTGTTAAGAAAAGGGGAAATTTTAACTCCTGCAAAAATCGGCGTATTGACGGCAATAGGCGTTAAAGAAACAGAGGTTTATTCCATTCCTAATGTAGCAATTATTGGCACTGGCAATGAAATCATTGATGTCGGAAAAAAATTAACGCCTGGAAAAATTTATGATATAAATTCTTATGCGCTCGCAGCCGTTATTAAAAAAGCAGGATGTATTCCGGTTAGACCTAAAATTGCAAAAGATGAAGAAAAAATTTTACAAAAAAGACTTGAGGAAGCCTTACAATACGATGTTGTTGTAATTTCAGGCGGAAGTTCTGTCGGTGAAAAGGACTTATTAAGCAAAGTCGTTGAAAGTTCGGGAAAAATTTTATTTCACGGCGTCAATATTAAACCTGGAAAGCCGACATTATTCGGGAATGTGAATGGCAAACCGGTTTTCGGAATGCCTGGAAATCCTGCATCCTGTTTAATGAATGCTTGTGTATTTTTACTTCCGGCGCTGCGAAAAATGGCTCGTATTTCTTTTGAAAGAAAGATAGTAAAGGCAAAAATATCCGAAAAATTGAGATCAAATTCGGACAGGCACTTATTTGTTACCGTAAAGCTGGAAAACGGATGTGTAAAAGCAGTATATAAAACATCAGGAGCAATAACGAGTATGAGCGGGGCGGATGGTTTTATTGAGATTCCGATAACTAAACAGGTGATTGAGAAGGAGGAAGAAGTTGAGGTAAATTTGTTTTGAAATATTTTTAAAAGATGTTTATACATTTTATGTATCCTCTCAATAAAACATGGTAAATTAAATTGTATATCTCTACTTTACGGGTGCAAAATACTAAATTTTTACATTTTACACTAAAATTTTGAGAGAATACAATTTTATTGTGTTTCTAAAAATTTAGAAAATTTAGCAATAATGTTTGTAAAAAAATAAAAGAAGTTCGTTTCACCTCACCATAATACGTTCACTCCTTTCGGAGATAAATAAAATTTAAAATGACAACCACATTGACAAAGATAATTAAGAAAGGCGGATTTGAAAACAAGGAAGAGTTAGCACAATATGTAAAGGATAATTTAATTTTGCATACAAATGCACTGAGAGAGCAAGGTTATAAATTTTCCGAGGTGACCATCTTAATGCAAGCAACTTTTAGCGTTGATATAAAAAAAGGGAAGAAATTAGCAGATCATTTATTCAGAATTGGTCTATTAAAAGAATACTAAAAATAAGGTAAAAATGGACGATAAAATTTCCCGAATTTCACAATTTACTAGCGAATATAGTAAATACACAAACGAAGTAAACGTAATATTGAAGGATGTCCTGGCAAAGATAAAGCCGTCAGCGGACCTAAAAGCAGAAAAGCATAGCATAGCAAAATGTCTGCTCGCAGAGATTAAAAAATTCGGTGAGCATGCGGAAATTGTCGGTTCGCTTGCCAAAGATACTGACCTTGCTTATACTGCTTATGATACCGATATAGATATTTTTATCAAATTTCCCGTCCGATTTAAGAAAGAAGAACTTGGAAAGACAGTCATTGAAATAGGGGAGAAAATTTTAACCGATTGGGAGATTGATTATGCAGAACATCCTTATATAAAGGGAAAATTTAAAAATTTTTCAATAGAACTCGTGCCGTGCTACGACTTTGGCGAAGGAATATTCGGCGACTTTAAAAATATAGCAACATCTGTTGACAGAACAATATATCACACGAAATATGTCATGGAAAAGATAAAAAAAGCGAGCGATAAAATTTCTTTAAACGATGAAATACGGCTTTTAAAGCAGTTTATGAAGAGTTGTAATGTCTACGGAGCAGAGGCAAGTGTTAAGGGATTCAGCGGTTATCTTGCCGAACTAATGTGCATTTATTTAGGTTCTTTTATTGAGGTTATTAAATGTGCATCGGGATGGAAATTAAACACATTCATAGATATTGAAAACCAGTGGGAAGGGCAGGGAAAAATTTTGTTTGACGAACCCCTGATTGTCATTGACCCCGTTGATAAGAACAGAAATGTTGCCTCGGCAGTAAGCGAGGAAAATATGGCTAAATTTATATATGCGTGCAGAAAGTTTTTGTTAAATCCGTCAATTGACTTTTTTATAGGAGCTGAAAAAAAGGAAAAGAGTACAAAAGAAGAAATTTTACGAGTTATAAAAAAAAGAGGAACAAAATTTATTGCAATAATCTATGAGCATAGGTATATAAATATAAACAATTTATATCCTCAATTAGAAAAAACACGGAAGACAATAATAAAACAAACGGAAAAATTTAAATTTCGTGTTATGAATTCAACGTCATACACAAATAAAGAGTGCACCAAAAGCTTGCTATTATTTGAATTTGAAATTTTTGAACTGCCGAATGTTGAAATAGTTATCGGACCTCCGATAGATGCACCCCTTGCTGATCAGGAGTCATTCATAAACAAGCACGGAGAAAAAAAATTGAATTGCTGGAGATGGATTGCTACACGGGAGAGGAAATTTAAAAATGCGGTTGATTGTCTGAAATTTTTACTTTCGCAAAGACATGGATTCGGAAAGGAATTTGTAAATTCAGATGGAAAAATTGAACTGGATGAAGAAATTTTAAAATATCCTGAAATAATAGAGATATTAAAAGAAATGTTGTAAATCTTGTAAAATTTTGATTTTTACTTTTTCAATGATTTGCACTTATTCAGTGCATCCAAAAATTTATCGCATTCTTTCTTTGAAATTATTAAAGGAGGGAGTAATCTTACGGTATTTCCTGTCCAAATTGCCATAATTTTGTTTTCAATTAACTCCATAACTGTTTTTTTTGCATCTTCAACATCAATTCCTATTAATAATCCTTTTCCTCTTATCTCTTTTATTTTTAAATTTTTTCCCTTTAATTCATTTAAATTTTTTATCAGATATTCCCCCGTAATGCGGGCATTTTCAGGCAGGTTGTTGTCAGTTATATAATCAATAGATGCATTTGCCGCTGCACACGCAAGGGGATTTCCGATGTATGTTCCGCCATGCTCACCCTGATTAAAATCAATTCCTCTGCAAAGCATTGCACCGACAGGAAAACCTCCGCCCATCGCCTTGGCAACAGTTATGACATCAGGCATTATATTTTCATGCTGGAAACAAAACATCTTTCCTGTTCTTCCGAAGCCCACTGCAACTTCATCAACAACCATATAAATTCCCTTTTCATCGCATAATTGCCTGACTGCTTTTAAATATCCTTTGTCAGGAATTATTGTTCCTGATTCCGACTGAATCGGTTCAAGTATTACTGCCGTTGTATTTTCGGTAATTGCTTTTTCCAGTGCGCCAATATTATTGTATTCGGCAAATTTTGTAAAAGGAATTAACGGCTCAAACGGTTTTCTGAAATTTTCCTTCCAGGTTAAACTTAATGAGCCAAGTGTTCTGCCGTGAAAATCGTGTTCCATAGCAATAATTTCTTTTTTCTTTCCCCTCCGGACTAATTTTATCGCCGCTTCAACCGCCTCTGTTCCGTCATTTGTAAAGAATACCTTATCCATTCCGCTGATTTTTGTCAGTTTTTCCGCAAGTTCAATTTGCGGAATTGTATAAAGCCAGTTCGAAGTATGCATTAAAATTCCCGATTGTTTTTTTATTGCTTTAACAACCTCTTTATTACAATGCCCGACACTGTTTACCCCGATTCCGGCAAACATGTCCAGATACTTCGTTCCGTTAACATCCCGTAAATACATTCCTTTTCCTCTTTCAATCACAACAGGTAATCTTGAAAATGTATGCGTATAAAATTTTGCCTCTTTTTCAATTATCTCCTTATCTTTAAAATTTTCCATTTTAAATTTGGATTTTAAATTTAATATTTCATATATAACTTGACTTTGAAAGATATTAATGAAACCGCTGTGCTGCAAAGTCAACAGGATGTAAGGAAACTAAAATTTTTAGACCTCTTATATATTATAACAATATATACGCATAAATTCTACCTTTAAAAATGTCCAAATTTTGCCTTTTTATATATTGTCACAATAGCAATGGTTCATTTTTGGTAATTCCCTTACATCCTGTCAAAGTTATACTTCATAAAATCGGCATACATAGGCGGTGCACGGGGCAACATATGTATTTTACACACTCTACATACGCTTGTTTTATTTGACTTTTTGACACGGCAACATAAAGCACATCACTGTAAGGTGATGAATGGTTTTCTTTCAAAGTCAGGTATAAACATCCACATATAAACAAAATGTTATTAATTATGAGGTAATACAAAATATAAAGTTTAAAAATTGCTACATTGAATTTATTATATTGTGAATTTATTACATTGTGAATTAAGGCTCGTATTTTCAACCTGGTGATGACAGCGAAATTTTTTTGAAACTTCATAGCAACATCACAATATTAAATATAAAGTAACTATTCAGAGGCATTAAATTTATGTTAATACATTATGGTTACTAATATATAAACTATTCAGAGAGTACAAAATTTTACCTGTGAAATTTTCAAAAAATTANTGAAAATCCACAAGATTTTCAATCTTTAAAAATCTAAAAATTTTNNAANTANCCGTGATTTTTTGGGTGGCTGAATAGTTACAATATAAAAGCCTATCCCTATAAAAAATGTTTTTGAGCAGGCAACTAATTTTATATAAATTTTAACACATGAAA
>CCXY01000080.1_pt1 | contig 11780 bp, 7 predicted proteins | sample 244351 | NCBI WGS metagenome assembly CCXY01 (sample SAMEA2779768, study PRJEB6121) | groundwater metagenome | isolation source: sulfidic groundwater | reverse complement strand
ATAGGCAACATAACTAAATACAGACATGATAAGAATGGCAAACAATCATTAAGATTTTACCAACTATAAATTAGGACACTACCTAAAATTTAAACTAAAAGAATATCTTTTACTGTTATTTCGTTGTTTACCTCACAACCATATCCAACTGTAAAGCAGCAGAATACATAACATATAAAACGAATTATTAGAGTTGTTGCAAATTAAAAATTTTAAATGTGAAAATTAATAAAATTCAGTAACTATTCAGCCACCCCAAAAATCACAGGTAATTTAAAAATTTTTAGATTTTTAAAGATTGAAAATCTTGTGGATTTTCAGTAATTTTTTGAAAATTTCACAGGTATTAAAAAATATTTGAAATATTTTTAAAGATTGAAAAATTATTTATAAATTTTCAGTAGAATTTTGTCACCTCACTTACGCTCACTTCGTTCGTGTATTTACAAAATTTTTGTAATTTTGAAAATCGTTCGGAGATTTTCAAAATTTCATTTTGAAAATACCCTCTGAATAGTTCATATATTAGTAATCATAATGTATTAACATAAATTTAATACCTCTGAATAGTTACTAAAATTCAAAGGAATTCGAAGGTTGAAAAGTTATTTTGCAACAGGTCTATTATATATTTTGAACTTGCTCAATATTAAAGGGCAAACCATTTATAACAGTTAAAAAATCACAAGTAACCTCCACTCTTTATTGAGCATATTCTATATTTTTAATTGTATGAATTTTAATTAATATTAAAAGAAATCTTATACTTTCCTGTATTGTAATTTAAAAAGATCATCATACTTATATAACGATAAAAAAATTTATTTAAAAAATTTAAAATGATAAAATTAGTTCCGAAATTTAAAACAACAATGCCTGTATTTGCAGAGAACATAAGTCTGGACAAATTTTTTCAAAAGTCGCCTGATGAAATCAAAACGATTGAGATATTTCACGGAAATCAGAGAAAAATTTTAGCCGATGTGTTTGAAATTTATAAAGAGAATGAAGGAAATGAGACCGATGAGGAAATTTTAATCGTGGGCGATGTATCAATGGTCAGAGAAATCGGAAAGGGAATGACAAAAGGAAAAATTACTATTAACGGAAATGCGGGAATGCATTTGGGAGCATATATGGAAGGTGGAATAATTGAAGTTGAAGGAAATACTGACGACTGGCTTGGGGCAGAGATGAAAGGCGGAATGATAAAAGTCAGCGGAAATGCCGGAAATTTTGCAGGCGGGGCATATTACGGAAGCAATGCGGGAATGGACGGAGGAATGATAATTATTGAAGGAAATGCAGGTAATGAAGTCGGAAGATTTATGGCTTTGGGAACAATTATAGTTAAAGGAAACACTGGAAATTTTACCGGCGTTCATATAAAAGGCGGCACAATATTTTGCTTTGGAAATTTAGGCACAAGGGCGGGAGCGGAGATGCATGACGGGACTATTGTGACAATGTGTAATCCAGATTCTAATTCATCCGATTTACTTCTTCCGACATTTAAATCAAATGCAATTACGAAATTTACATTCATAAATTTATTTTTAACTGAATTGCGAAATTACGGCATTCAAATAGATGCTAAATTTTTCGGAAATTACGAACGCTTTAGCGGCGACTTTGCCGAACAGGGAAAAGGAGAAATTTTTTTATTCAGAGGATAGAAAAATTGGTAGTGCTAAATAAGTAATAGACTTGTTGCAAATTAATACTTTATAACTTAACTTTATTGCTTGTTTAAATTACATTATCTCTTATTTTAAATTTGTGATAAGTTCGCTTTGCTCTCATTTCAAAATGCTTCGGCATTTTGAAAGATTGAAAACTCGTAGTTTTCAGTATATTTCAAAAAAAAATTGAAATGACAGCGAAAAATTTTTGAATTTTATGACAACCTCACGACCTTAAAAATATGAGTCAAATTAATTTGCAACAATTCTAATGATAAAATTTAATATTTGTAGTGAATCTATCAACATTTTGCACCCAATATACGATTCATTAATCTGTTCAATAGTGTAAAAAGTCAGCAGATTGAATATAACAGACTATCGGCTGTTGACTGAATTAAACATTACCACAATGAACCATTAAACAGCATACTTAACTGTGATTTATATCCAAAATAGTATCATTTAATTCAGTCATTTTTTTATAATCGCCGATAGTCATGTATAAACCAAAATTCAATATCAGGAAAGGGTAAAATACATAAAATTCTTACAAAATATCATTACCTCTTTATCACTACCGAAAAATTTTTATTTTAGAAGTTTTATTTCGGTATTTGTTTTTTAGTATTTATTTATATCTCCTTCTAATTAATAAACCCTAAAAATTAAAGTTATAAATTTAAAAAGTTAAAATTTTCTAAATTGGTATCTCACATTTTAATTCCCAAACATGAGGCAATAACAAAAGAAGAAGTTGAAGGACTGTTAAAAAAATATAATATAACAAAAAATAAACTTCCGAAAATTTATGAATTTGATGCGGCAATAACCGAATTACATGCAAAACCGGGCGATGTAATAAAAATAACACGAAAAAGTCCGACCGCAGGAACAGCATTCTATTATAGAGTAGTTATTTCAGGAACAATTCACGGAAATGGTGCTTCGGAACGTACCGAAGAGGAAATTGCAGAGTATGCCGATGATGTAGGAGAGGAAGAAGATGAATCATCTGAAATTTAAGATATGATTTTTATGTTTTTTATCACTCTTTAATATAAATTTAATTAAATTTAAGTGTTTTACAAAATAAAAATAAACCAAAATAAAAATGTTACGGATGACTGATTTTCTTGATAAAGATGCAATAATGAAGTACCAGATTGATTCTTATAACTGGTTAATATCAGAAGGGCTTCAACAGGTAATTGACGAAAGAAAAATTTTACCGGTGAATATTGAAGGATATAATATAATCCTGAAAAAAATCAAAGTAATTCCTTTGAACGAAGAAACAGATGGGGGATTAAAAGACAGACATGTATCGGAGTATAGAATTAAAAACCTGACATATCGCGCAAGGATAATATTAACGGTTGAAGAAACATATAAAAAGAAAGACAAAGAAGGTAACGAAAAAGATGAAAGCCACGTAGTAGATCTGTTTATAGGTCATATCCCCATTATGTTAAAAACAAATATATGTTTGTTAAACGGATTGTCCGATAAAGAATTAATCGCAAACGGAGAGGACATGGAAGATCCAGGCGGATATTTTATTGTAAATGGAACTGAAAGAGTGCTTATCGGAGTTGAAGATGTGGCACCAAATAAAATAATAGTTACTTTTGAGGAAAATTTGGGAAAGAATACTGCGATGGCAAAGGTTTCGTCAATAAGACATGGTTTTAGATCAAGAACGACTGTGGAAAAAACAGAAAGTACTCCGTCTATTAATGTTTCATTTCCGGGTGCAACAAATGTGCCATTCGGATTTTTATGCAAGTCGTTGGGTCTGACAAATAGTGAAATTAAGGGGTTGTTTGACGAAGATACCCGTGCGGAAATAGAACCAACCTTAACGGAAGAGTCATCCGATGAGGCATTTAAAAAATTATGTAAGAAGATTAGTTTCGGACACGCCGAAGAATATCAGGAATTGCGAACAGAACAGACAATAGACAATTATCTGTTGCCCCACATAGGAAACAGTAAGAATGAAAGAAAGGCGAAAGCAAGATTTTTGGCGATTATGGCAAAGAAAGCAATAAAATTATTGCAGGGAAAAAGGAATGAGGATGATAAAGATCATTATCAGAACAAAAGGGTTCGGCTTGCAGGTGATTTGCTTCAGGAATTGTTTAGAGTAAGTTTTAGTATGCTTCTTAAGGATATAAAATACCAGCTTGAAAAACAGCATACAAGAAAGAGAGATGTAACTGTAAGCAACGCTGTTCGTAGCAGGACAATGGATGAACGAATAGAATTTGCATTAGCAACAGGTAACTGGACAGGAGGAAGATCTGGAATAAGTCAGGTTCTTGACAGAACAACATTTCTATCCTCAATTTCACACAGAAGAAGAATATCTCTTTTACTGGAAAAAACACGACCTCATTTTGAAGCAAGAGATGTTCATGCCACACAATGGGGAAGGGTTTCCGCTAACGAAACACCGGAAGGAAAAAACTGCGGATTAGTTAAAAATTTAACTGTCGGAGCGATTATAAGCAAAGAAAGAGACGATTCTTATGTAAAAGAAAAATTAGAAAAAATATGTTCTCAAAGCGAATATAGTACTGATGTATATGTTAATGGAGTACTTATCGGAAGTTATCCTGATCCGAAAAAACTTGTTGAGGACTTAAGAGAGGAAAGAAGAAAAGGAAAGATTGATTATGATGTATCTATTGCTTATGAAGAAAGAAATAACGAAGTCCAGGTTTATTCAGGTGCAGGAAGAATTCTGAGGCCATTAATGGTAGTAAAAAATTTAAATAAAAAAGAAGAAGGTATTATTGAAGATGTAAAGAACAACAATGTAAAGTTTGATGTTTTAGTGAAGAAAGGTATTATTGAATATGTTGATGCCGCTGAGGAAGAAGAGGCGTACATTGCAATTACCCATGATAATATAACAAACGAACATACTCATGTGGAGATTACTCCTTCCATATTAACAAGTATTGCCGAGGGGTATATTCCATTCGCAAATTATAATTCCGCACCAAGAGTAGAAATGGCATCGGCAATGGCAAAACAGGCAGTAGGAATCCCGACAACATCTTTTCCATCCCGTCTTGATAGTTTAATGCATGTTATGAATTATCCTCAAAGGCCGATAGTCAGAACAGATGTTTCGGAAATATTTCATTTTGATAAAATGCCGGCGGGACAAAATTTTGTAGTAGCTCTTTTATCTTATGAGGGATATAATATGGAAGATGCGATAGTAATTAATCAAAGTTCTATCGAAAGAGGATTAGCCGGATCAACTTTTTATAGAACTTATACGACAGAAGAAGTTCATTATCACGGTGCTCAGCAGGATAGATTTGAGATTCCGAAGGACGATGTTGAAGGCCACCTGCCGGCAGACGCGTATAAAAATTTAAGTAATGATGGAATAATACTTCCCGAAACAGAATTCAACAGTGAAGGTGTACTCATAGGAAAAACCGCCCCCCCTAGATTTTTGGAGGAAATAAGTATGTTCGGAAGAATTGCCGAGAGGAGAAGAGATGCCTCGGTAACTGCAAATGAAACGGAAAGCGGGTGGATTGATGGTGTTGTTCTCACGGAAACAGATGAAGGAAACACGATGGTAAAAATTAAAACAAGAAGTCCGAGAATACCTGAAATCGGAGATAAATTAGCATCAAGATACGGGCAAAAAGGAGTTATCGGAATGACAGTAAGGCATGAAGATATGCCATTTACTAATGAAGGAATTGTTCCCGACCTTATTATGAATCCTCATGCTATACCTTCAAGAACAACCGTCGGGCATCTTATTGAAATGCTCGGAGGTACAGCAGGATGCTTAGCCGGAAGATTTATTGACGGGACAGCGTTTGAAAATGAGAAAGAGGTGGATTTAAGGACGGTCCTTGAAAAATTCGGATTTAAGAACAATGGAAAGCAAATTTTATATGACGGAAAGACCGGTGAAAAAATAGAGGCAGAAATTTTTATCGGTGTTATTTATTATCAGCGGCTTCATCACATGGTTGCAAATAAAATTCACACCCGGGCAAAAGGACCTGTTCAGATGCTTACAAGACAACCGACAGAAGGTAGATCAAAGCACGGTGGTTTAAGATTCGGAGAGATGGAAAGAGATTGTTTGATTGGACACGGTGCATCTGCGGTATTAAAAGATAGATTGCTTGACGAATCGGATAAGGTTAAAATACCTGTTTGTTCAAAATGCGGTGTGATGGCAGTTCATGATTATGAAAGAAATAAATTTACCTGTCCTGTTTGCGGGGACTCTCAGGTTTATGAGATAGAAATTGCCTACGCATTTAAACTTTTAATTTCAGAGCTATTAGGTATGGGAATAATTACAAAATTTAAATTGAAAGATAAAATTTAACGACATGATTGAAATATAATAAAATTTAATTAAATTTAATAACGAATAAAATGTCTCTCCAAAAAAAGATTGAGTCAATACAATTTGAATTAGCATCGGAAAATCTCATAAGAAAATTATCTGTTGCGGAAATAAAAGACCCGACAACTTATGCTGATGACGGATACCCTATGCCGGGTGGCTTGATGGATCCTCGTATGGGGGTTATTGATCCAGGAATAAAATGCAAGATCTGCGGGGGCAGGATGAATGATTGCCTTGGGCATATAGGGCATATTGAACTTATCAGACCTGTTGTTCATGTTGGTTATGCAAAAGAAATATATAGAATTTTAGAGATGACTTGCAGAAAATGCGGAGAATTAAAATTTACAGATGACGAAAGGAAAAAATTTAATGATACCCTTAACGGAGGTGATGAAGAGGAATATACAAAAATAGAAAAAGAGATAAGAAAGAGGGATGACGAATCATGTCCGCACTGCGGGGCAGAACCAATGAAAATAAAATTTGTAAAACCCTATTCTTATTATCATGTAATGGGAAAAGACGAGGAATATTCTATATTAATAACTGATATTGAAGAATGGCTTAAGAAGATTAAAGATGATGATCTGAAATATTTAAGGATATCAGTTAGGCCTGAAAACATGATTTTAAGGGTTCTTCCGGTTCTTCCGATAATTTCAAGACCTTCAATAACATTAGAGTCATCTACAAGAAGCGAAGATGATTTGACACATAAATTAGTAGATATATTAAGAATAAACGAAAGAATAAAAGCGACAATTGATTCCGGGGCACCGCAAATTATAATTGAGGACTTATGGAGTTTATTACAATACCATGTGGCAACATATTTTGATAATGAATTAGGAGGAGTACCACCTGCAAGACACAGAAGCGGAAGACCTTTAAAAACAATCTGCCAGCGATTAAAAGGAAAGGAAGGAAGATTCAGGAATAATCTTTCGGGAAAGAGAGTAAATTTTTCGGCAAGAACAGTAATAAGTCCGGACCCGAACATAGATATTAATGAACTAGGTGTTCCAAAACTTATTGCAAAGGATATGTCTGTTCCGGAAAGAGTAACAGAGTACAATATTGAACGATTAAGACAAAATGTATTAAACGGAAGTAATTATCCCGGCGCATCCAGAATTGTTACAAAAGATGGAAAAAGCAAGAGAATCCTTGATAATAATAAAGAAGAAATAGCAGAAACATTAAGTACGGGTGATGTTGTGGAGAGACATCTGACGGATGGAGATATTATAATATTTAACAGGCAACCCTCACTTCATATAATCTCTATGATGTGCCACAAAGTCAGGGTTATGGACGGAAAAACATTCAGGATAAATACCGCTGTTTGTGCCCCATACAATGCTGATTTTGACGGAGACGAAATGAATCTTCATGTAACCCAAAGTGAAGAAGCAACAGCAGAAGAGGAAATTTTAATGGATATCAATCAGCATATTATTTCTCCGAGATATGGGGGTCCTGTTATAGGCGGAAGACACGACCATGTTTCGGGAATGTATATTTTAACTAACAAAGAAAAAATTTCAAGAGAAATAGCACTACAAATAACAGGAGGAATATTAGAACTTCCAGAAGAAAAAACGGAATTTACCGGAAAGGACATATTTTCGTTATTGTTACCGAAAGATTTAAATGCTACTTATGTAAATAAATTTAAAGAAACTGTGATAATAGAGAACGGAAAATTAAAGGAAGGTAATATTGATACGGAAGGTATGGCAGGAGAATTAGTGCAGGAAATATACAATAACTATGGCGCGGATGCGGCAGCTGATTTTATAAACAAATCAACAAAGGTAGCAATCAGAGCAACCGCTATAAACGGATTTACTTTGGGTATTGATGCCACAGATACAACCGATGATGCAAAAGTAAAAATAAATAACCGGCTGGATGATGCAGAAAAAAGAATTACCGAATACATATCCCAAAAGGAGAAGGGCGAGCTAAAACCGATAGTCGGAAAATCATTGGAAGACACCCTGGAAGATTACATTATGATAGAACTAGGTAAAACAAGAGACGAATGCGGGGAAGTGGCAGCATCGGCACTTGTTGATAAGGTTCCGATAATCATGGCAAAGACGGGTGCAAGAGGCAGTATGCTTAATGTCACACAAATGTCGGCAACAGTCGGACAACAAGCCGTAAGAGGAAAAAGAATAAAAAGAGGGTATATAAATAGGACATTATCTGCATTTAAACGAAATGACTTTTCACCTTCGGCATGCGGTTTCGTCAGGTCGTCATTTAAAGACGGAATAAGTCCTACGGAGTATTTTTTTCATGCAATGGGAGGGAGAGAAACATTAGTTGATACGGCTATCAGAACAGGAAGAAGCGGATATCTACAAAGACGACTTATAAACTCTTTACTTGACCTTAAAGTTGATGAAAACAGGACTGTGCGGGACAGCGGTGGAAATATTATTCAGTTTTTGTATGGTGAAGATGGGATAGATCCTTCGCGAAAAACATTGGTGTATAAAAAACAGGAAGAAAAATTTGAATGGTTTTCATAAAAATTTAAAATTTATAAATTTTATAACCTAAATTTAAGAATAATTGCAAAAAATGAAGAATGAAAATAAGATAAAAAAAGATATTGAAGCAAGCAAGAGCCCGAAAAATAAAAGCGATGCTAAGCATAATGATAATAATGATGAGACCAAGCATAGCGATGCATTGGTTGATGTAGGAGAGGCAGTTGGTATTATTGCTGCACAGTCAATCGGAGAACCGGGAACACAAATGACTTTGAGAACATTCCACTATGCAGGAGTTGTAGAATTAGCAGTACCATTAGGACTTCCGGCACTGATGGAAATTGTAGATGCAAGGCGCGAACCAAAATATCCAATGATGATTATTCACTTAAAGAAAGCACATATAAGAGACATAACTGCTGCCAACAATGTTGTTGAAAAATTAAAAGAACAAAATTTAATTGATGTTTGTGATATACATGAAGATAAAGAGAACAAAGTAATCAAAGTAAAAGCAAAAGAGGGGGTTGAATTTGGAAATGAAGTAGTGGAAAGTGTCTTAAACAGCGTTAAGAGAGGAAAAAAAGGAATTAAGAGAGATGATAAGGGATATTTTATTGTAAAAACAAGCTCCGAAAAGGCCTACGATGACAGGATTACCAAATTACAGCAAAAAAGGATTGGAGGTGTTAAAGGTCTGAAAAAAGTATATGTAAGCGAGTATCATAAAGAGTATGTAATTGTTACCTCAGGAGTAAATTTAAGAGGAGTGCTCGACAGCAAAATAGATGAAATTGATAAATTTAGAATTGAAACAAATGATATCTTTCAGATATGTGACTGTCTTGGTATAGAAGCCGCCAGAAATATAATTGTTGATGGTATGAAAAAGGTAATGGTTGAGCAAAAAATAGATGTTGATTACAGACATTTAATGCTTGTTGCAGATACAATGACATTTACCGGAGAAATAGAAGGAATAGGCAGGGCAGGAATTGTCAGCGAAAAACCATCTGTTTTGGCAAGAGCATCTTATGAAGAAACTGAAAAACATTTATTGAATGCGGCAATAACAAAGGAGATTGACCCGATCAACGGAGTTGCAGAAAGTATTATTATCGGACAGGAAATTCCTTTGGGAACAGGTATTGTTGATGTTACTTATTCACTCAAACAAGATAAAACCAAAAAGTAAAATTTTAGTAACTATTCAGCCACTCAAAAAATTAAAGGTAAATTTTTTGACTTTTTAAATTTTTTGAAATTTTCACAGGTAAATTTTTGTACCCTCTGAATAGTTACCTTTATTTATTTATTTACTTTAAATTTAAGTTATTTATAAGTAATTTAATTTATTTACTTCCTAATTAATAGACAATAAACATCATAATTAACAGATAATAAAATATCGACTATTCGGAAATGGACTTGAAAACAGCGTTAAGTGTTTGTGTTAAAACAGGAAAGACGTATTCGGGGCTAAAAGAAACAATGCGCGCATTGTTAATGGGCAATCCAAAGAAAATAATTATAAGCAAGGACTGTAAAGATAAAGACAGGATAGAATATTACTGCAAACTTTCCGGTACGGACTATGCAACGGTTAATTTAAGTAGTTTGACATTAGGAGAATATTGCGGAAAGCCGTTTCCTATTTCTTCCTTAACAATAATTAATCCGGGTGACTCAAATATATCAGATATAAAAGAATAAAAGTAAAAGAATAAAAGAGTGGGTACCATAAAGTGGGGCGCGGACGAAATAAAGAATATGACTTTGTTTGAAATACTTACAGGTGTGTCCGCAATGGATTGTGTCAGCGTTGATGATGCGGCAGGGTTTTTAGTTGAAGAAAATGACATGGGAATGGCAATTGGCAAGAATGGTGAGAACATCAATAAAGTCAGGGATAAATTGGGAAAGCAGGTATTTTTAATGCAGCATTCTCAGGATATGCAAAAATTTATAACATATGCATTACATCCTGCTTATGTCAAGAGTGTCCGAATTTCAGATACAACAAAAGGAAAAATTGCCTCCGCCGATATATCCAAAGAGGACTATAGAAAAGCAGCAGGTGAGGGCAATAAAAAGATCGCAATAGCAAAGTTGTTTGCCAATAGGATGTTTGATATTGAGGATATTGTTATAAAAGCAGATATGTCCGAGATGCCTCATCAACGCCGGGATGTTTCATTTCACCATAATAATTTTAAAAGAGATGACAGTTCCGGAAAAGAAAGATCGGAACGACCGTTTGACAGGAGAGACAGAAAAGACAGAAGGGACAACAGGAAATTTAAGGGATAAATAAGGAACTTGCTCAATATTAAGGGGTAAATCACTCATAACTGTCAAAAAATCACAAGTAACCTCCACTCTTTATTGAGCATATTCTAAATAAGTCACATTTTGCTCTGTCTGGCTCTTTAAAATTTATAAAATTTTTAAAAATATAAATTGTAACTATTCAGCCACCATAAAAATCACGTGTAATTTAAAAATTTGGTAGTGCTAAATAGGTAATGATAAGTTATAATTTGTTGGCAGGTTGTAAGGAAACTAAAAAATTCACCTTTAATTTTTGAAAAATTTGTGTTTTTTCAACTTCAACTTTTACATTCCTTTACAGCTTGTTGAATCATAATTAAAATTGAGATTGTAGTCAATCTGCTGACTTTTTACACTATTGAAGCAGATTGATGAATCGTAGATTGAGTGTAAAATGTTGATAGATTCACTATAACATGACTATCGGCTGTTGACAGGTTGTAAGGAAACTAAAAAATTCACCTTTAATTTTTGAAAAATTTGTGTTTTTTCACCTTCAACTTTTACATTCCCTTACAGCCTGTTGACCGAATTAAACATTCCCACAATGAATCATTAAACCGCATACTTATAGTGTGCAACGGCAGAAATTGCACTTTTTATTGAATGGCATATTGTATGTTGATTACGAACAAGAGATTTACTCTTTGCGTACATTACGGTTTCATAAATTTGAAAAAACGCAGTCTGTAAAGTTGTGAAGTATAACTGTGATTTATATCTAAAATGGTATCATTTAATTCGACCATTTTTTTATAATCTCCGATAGTCAGGTATAATATTTAAAATATCATTACATCTTTACCACTACTAAAAATTTTTGTAATATCCTACTTTTGTATCCTCTCAAAA
>CCXY01000120.1_pt1 | contig 11799 bp, 13 predicted proteins | sample 244351 | NCBI WGS metagenome assembly CCXY01 (sample SAMEA2779768, study PRJEB6121) | groundwater metagenome | isolation source: sulfidic groundwater | reverse complement strand
TTATCCGCATCAGTTTATTTCATACACTATTTGATATTCAGGGACTTGGAGCATATAGAAATTTTTATGCTTAGTGACCTTGCATTTGTTTTTATAGAGGTTTTTTTAGTAACACTTATAATAAATGCTTTGTTGAGTGAAAGAGAAAAACAAGATAAACTTAAAAAAATGAACTCCCTGGTTGGAGCATTTTTCAGTGAGGTCGGAAATACTCTTTTAAGTAAAATTTCCTGTGCCGATATAAAATTAGGGAGAATTCAAAGCGACATTGCAGTCCTTGAAGATTGGAATAATAAAAATTTTATTGAAGTCAGCAAAAAAATTAAAAGTTATGATTACAAAACTGATTATAAGAAAATTGACTTTGAACACTTAAATAATTTTCTTTATCAAAAAAGGGATTTTTTAGTCGGACTCCTTGAAAGTCCGTTTATACTGGAGCATGAAAATTTTACCGATATGATTCACGCTGTTTATCATCTGACGCAGGAATTAAACTATCGCAAGGACTTTAAAAATTTACCTGAATCTGACTTTGAACATCTTGCCAAAGATATTGAAAGGGCGTATGCTTTGCTGGCTCACCAGTGGATTGAATATATGAGAAATTTAAATACAGAGTATCCGTACATATTCTCGCTTTACATGAGAACAAATCCTTTTAATTTATGTGCATCTCCGATAGTAAGAAAATAAGGCATTTGTTTAATTTTGTTTAATTTAATATAGGAGCATTAATTTAAAAGTATATGTAACTATTCAGCCACCCAAAAATCACAGGTAATTTAAAAATTTTTAGATTTTTAAAGATTGTAAAATCTTGTGGATTTTCGGTAATTTTTTGAAAATTTCATAGGTAAAATTTTGTACTCTCCGAATAGTTTATATATTAGTAACCATAATGTATTAACATAAATTTAATACCTCTGAATAGTTACAAGTATATTTCTAATTTGTAATAAAATTTAAATTTTGCGAAAATGGAAAACACAATAAAAAATTTGGCAGTGGCATTTACTGGTGAAAGCCAGGCAAGGAACAGATACGCAATGTATTCTAAAATTGCCAGAAAAGAAGGGTTTGAGCAGATTGCTGAAATTTTTCTTATTACGGCAGAAAATGAAAAAGAGCATGCAAGCTGGTTGTTTAAGTTGATTAATGAATTGAAAAAGAAGAGCGATGAAAATTTGGATGTTGTTAAAGTTGAAGCTGATGTTCCGACAACGCTTGGTAATACGATAGAAAATTTAAAGGCGGCAATTGCAGGTGAAAATTTTGAGCATACAAAAATGTATCTGGAATTTGCCGATATTGCAGAAAAAGAGGGCTTTTCAGAAATTGCAAAACGAATAAGGGCGATTGCCATAGCAGAAAAACACCACGAAGAAAGATTTAAAAAAATTTTGAAGGAATTGGAATCAGGAACGATTTTTAAGAAAGAAAATAAGGTATGGTGGGTTTGCCGTGAATGCGGATATGTACATTTCGGAACGGAACCGCCTGAAAAGTGTCCTTCCTGCGACCATGAAAAAAGCTTTTACCAGATTAAGTGCGAGGAATATTAAATAATAATACCTAAGAACAATACTGGAATAATACCAAAAATATTAAACGCCCGGAATAAAATTTATTGCAATAATTAAAGTAAATGGTGACAAAAAAAATAATCTTTGCTTTACTACTATTGGTATTGCTACCTGCGACAGTTTTTGCATGGAACGATTGCCATTTTGGCAAGGTTAATTGTACCTATCCCGGAGATTGTAACAGGTATATTGATACTGATAATGATGGAATATGTGATTATTCCCAGCCAGCGCCGGAAAACAGGATAAATAATGCAACGGATAATCTGACAACGGATAATCTGACAAATAAAACAAATAAAACAAATACCTCTGCAAAATCAGAGATGCCAGGGATAACCGAAAAACCTGCCGAAAGACCTGCCGCTAAAGAGACCTATCATCTTTTGCCGGTCTCTTTGCTTTCGATTCTTTTGTATTTTATAAGTTATATTCTGTCAAAAAAGAATGTCATCAGTATCGCAACTCATAGAAAGATATGGAACATATTATTGCTTGTCACCTTTTTTATTTCCGGATTATCAGGCATTCTTTTAATAATAAAAATTGATTTTGGTACAATGATTCCCCTCCCTTTTGACATTTTATTTTGGCATGTTGAGGCAGGGATAGCAATGGTTGTAATTTCAATATTTCATATATTGTGGCACTGGCAATATTTTAAAAATGCATTAAAAATTTAAAAGTAAAAATAACTTTAACATGACTATCGGCGATTATAAAAAAATGACCGAATTAAATGATACCCTTTTGGATATAAATCACAGTTAAGTGTGCTGTTTAATGGTTCATTGTGGTAATGTTTAATCGGTCAACAGCCGATAGTCATGTTTAATTAAAATTAAATAAAATGACTGAAATAAGGCAAATTTACAGGTGCAACATTTGCGGGAACATAGTTGAGATTTTACATGCAGGAGCAGGAAAATTGGTTTGCTGTGGTCAGCCGATGGAATTGCTTAAAGAAAAAATAGAAGATGCCGGTAAAGAAAAACACGTGCCAGTGATTGAAAAAACAGAAACGGGAATAAAAGTAAAGGTTGGTTCGGTTCTACATCCGATGGAAGAAAAACACTACATTGAATTTATTGAGGTTATTGCAGACGGAAATATGGACAGGAAAAATTTAACTCCGGCAAACAAACCCGAAGCGGATTTTGAGATAAAAGCAAATGACATTACTGCAAGGATATACTGTAATATTCACGGTTTGTGGAAGTCGTAGAAATATCAGACGATTGCCAAAATGGCCATCTGACCGCATCTAAATCCAAAAGGCCAGAAGATAAATTTTGCAGCATTTGGTTTTTACATGCAAAGACGAATTTGTTCTTTATGTAAAGTTAGGAAGGATGTATTTGAAATAGTTGCAGGATATATTGAAACTATGCAATTTATCATCTTTATCGAATATGCTCAATAAAGAGTGGAGGTTACTTGTGATTTTTTGACGGTTATGAGTGATTTACCTTTAATATTGAGCAAGTTCTCTTTATCTTATAAATCTCAAGTTTTGCGTTTTGAAAAATTTACACTTATAAATTTTAATTTTTTCTGCTTTATTGATGTCCATTTATAGGTAATTTGATAACTGAAACATTAAAACTCAAAACTTCAGTTATAAATCATAAACATTTACCCGATTTATAAAAAATGACTATAGACCCTATTTGCGGTATGGAAGTTGATGAGGAAGAAGCAGGAAAAAAATATCTTCTGGCGGAAAAGGATGGAAAAAAAATTTATTTCTGCAGTAAAAACTGTAAGGATGAATTCTTAAATAAAAAACATACTAAAGAAAAACCCGCGATGGCAGAAACCGGAAAGAAAAAAGAAAAAATAACCATAAGTATAGCCACTATGCACTGTTCTTCATGTGCTGTCTCAATAGAAAATACATTAAAGATTATTGATGGAATTTACGAGGTAAGAGTAAATTTTGTTTCTGAAAAAGCATATATTGAATTTTATCCCGGGAAAATTTCAAGAGAGAAAATTGAGAGTATAATAGAAAAAACATGATATACAGTGATAAGAGCAGAGGAAGAGAATACCGAAGGAATGATGGTATTTAACCTTAACTTAAAAATTGTAGGTATGGATAATTCTCATTGCATAAGTGTAGTTGATTCCGCCTTAAATAAGTTAAACGGGGTCATATTATATGCAACCGAAAGAGCGAGGATAAAATATAATCCGAAAATATAAAACGAAAATTTAAAAAGAAAAAATTGTAACTATTCAGAGGTATTAAATTTATGTTAATACATTATGGGTATTTGTTTAGCTAATTGGGTTTTTACCTCGTCATATTTGATTTTGCAGTTATTTTTTCACAGTTTTCACACTTAACTTTTTAAGTAGCTAAACAAATACTATTATGATTACTAATAATAAACTATTCAGAGAGTATTTTCAACAGGACTTACGCAAACCAAAAGTAAACCATTGAATTACTGAAGCCTTTTTACTATGCAAATGCGTAAGTCCTATTCAAAATGAAATTTTGAAAACCTCCGAACGATTTTCAAAATTACAAAAATTTTGTAAATACACGAACGAAGTGAGCGTAAGTGAAGTGACAAAATTCTACTGAAAATTTATAAATAAATTTTCAATCTTAAAAAATATTTCAAATATTTTTTAATACCTGTGAAATTTTCAAAAAATTACTGAAAATCCACAAGATTTTAAATCTTTAAAAATCTAAAAATTTTTTAAATTACCTGTGATTTTTGGGGTGGCTGAATAGTTACGAAAAATTTAAGAAATTAAATAACACAAAATGAATGCTAATACATCTTACTTAAAAATTGAAGTAAAAATCAAAGATATTCAAAAAGACAAAGTCGTTTTAAATACTGTAAAAAAACGAATAAATGAGTTTGAAGAAAATTTTAAAGGCGATAATTTACTTTGGTTTAAAGAGTTGTGCTTTTGTTTATTAACCGCAAATTTTAAGGCAGAAACATGTATAAAAATTTGCGAAAAAGAAAAAAAGAACGATACATTTCTGAATTTTTCGTTTGCCGAATTGTCAAGATTTTTAAAGGAGAACAATCACAGATTTCCAAATACAAGGGCAAAATTTATAGTTGAGGCAAGAAAATATAAACTAAATTTAAAAGATATTCTTACAAAGGCAGAAAACGAAAACCACCTCACTTCGTTAGGAGATTTCCAAAACAAGTTTGGAAATGAAGCAAGGGAATTTCTTGTGAAAAACATTAAAGGCATCGGTTATAAAGAAGCAAGCCATTTTTTACGAAATGTCGGATATAAAAATTTTGCAATTTTGGACAGGCACATACTGATGACTTTATATGAAAATAAAATAATTTCCGAAATACCCAAGCAATTAAACAAAAACACATACATTAAAATTGAAAATTTAATGAAAATTATTGGAGGAGATTTAAAAATTTCTCTTGCGGAACTGGACTTATATTTGTGGTATTCAAAAACAGGAAAGATACTTAAATAATTTTAAATGTTTTTTAATTTACAATAATCAAAAACTAATTTTTAATTAATTTTAATCAAAATTTTCAAAATTTAATCAAAAATTTAAAATAAATTTACTTGCATCTAAAATGCTTAAAATAGAAGAATGCTTAAAATAGAAGACCTTACCGTTGAAGTTGACGGAAAGGAAATTTTAAAGGACATAAATTTAGAGATTAAAAAAGGTGAAACGCACGCATTATTCGGGCCAAACGGAAGCGGAAAAACAACATTGTTAATGGCAATTATGGGATTCGGTGGCTACAAAGTCAAAAAAGGTAAAATTTATTTTAGCGGAGAGAATATAACAAATTTAGCGGTTTATGAAAGAGCAAAAAAAGGAATCGGAATTATGTTTCAGAGACCGCCGACAATTTCAGGCCTGAAGATGGGTGATTTAATAAATTTATGTAAAGGAAATGAAGATATTGAGACCAATGCACTGGCTGGCGAATTAAATATGAAAAATTTTTTAAACAGAGATGTGAATGCGGGATTTTCGGGAGGGGAAATTAAGCGTTCCGAAATTTTGCAGTTACTTGTACAAAATCCGGCACTTTCTCTGATTGATGAACCGGAATCAGGGGTTGATCTGGAAAATATTTCGCTTGTCGGAAATGCAATCAACAAATTACTTCAAAAGGACTTGCATAAAAACAGAACTAATGCCGGCTTAATAATAACTCATACGGGACACATTCTTGATTATGTGAGTGCGGATAGGGGGCATCTGATGCTCAAAGGAGAGTTAAAATGCAGTGGCAATCCTTATGATATGCTTAATGTTATCAGGAAATACGGATATGAGAAATGTATTGAATGTATGGAGTGTAAAATTTAGGGAAATTTAAAGGGGAAATTTAAGATAATTTATACTTTACGCTAATATGAAAAATTTAAAAAAGTAAAAATTTATGAACATAGGTATGATGAAAACAGATATAAAACTCTATGAACAGGGATTGGAAGAATATACGAAATCAGGAATTATATTCGGAAATTTTATAATGATTTTATGGATTATTTTAGGAACTATTGCATGTTATTTTTTTCAGCCGTTAATTGCCCTGATTTATTTTGTGTTTGCCGTAGTAATGATATTTATTGTTCTGCGAAAACTGGTCTGTATAAATTGCTATTATTATGGAAAAATGTGTTCTCTTGGCTGGGGAAAACTTTCCGCATTGTTTTTCAAAAAAGGCGATATTGAAAAATTTAGCACAAGTACAGGTATAAAACTTGCTCCTTTAACTTACGGATTATTAACTTTAATTCCTGTTGTTTTAATCATCATTTCAATTATTCGGGAATTTACTATGATTCAAGAATTTAACATATCTAAAATTGCAGTTGCGGTGTTATTGCTTCTGATTTCTTTTTATAGCGGAGCAATCAGCAGAAAGAAGTCATGTGAAAATTGTAAAATGTGTTTAGTATGTCTGGGTTGTGCGGCAAAAATAAAAAACAAAGTATCCTCTCAATAAAACGGGGTAAATTAAATTGTATATCTCTACTTTACAGGTGCAAAATACTAAATTTTACATTTTACGAACTTGCTCAATATTAAATGGTAAGCCAACACATATCGGTTTATGACGTATTTTTTTAGACGAGCCAACACAAAACTTTGATGACTAATTTTTACATAAGGTTCGACGCAATGCGATTTTTAGAAATCACCATCAAATGATTGCCCAAAATCTGTGCCAAAATTTGCTTTAAAAATCGCTATGCAGCGACTTACCCCTCATTATTGAGCAAATACCATTTTACCATAAAATTTTGAGAGGATACAAAACAAATAACAAACAAAAACATACTTTCACTTCGTTCAAGTATTTTTAAAAACTTCGTTTTTAAAATGGCTACAAACAATATAAAAACCACCCATAAAATAATAACAGGAGATTCAAGACAAATGAAAGAATTGTCCGATAATTCGGTACATCTGATTATAACTTCTCCTCCTTATTGGCAGTTAAAGGATTATGGCACGGATAATCAAATTGGCTACAACGATAGTTATGAAAATTACATAAACAACTTAAATTTAGTTTGGCAGGAATGTTACAGGGTTTTGCAAAACGGCTGCCGTTTATGTATCAATATAGGGGATCAATTTGCCCGCTCGGTATATTATGGCAGATATAAAATAATACCTATAAGAACGGAGATAATTAAATTTTGCGAGACTATTGGTTTTGACTATATGGGTGCCATTATCTGGCAAAAATCTACGACTATGAATACAACAGGAGGTGCCACAGTTATGGGGTCATTCCCTTACCCGCGAAACGGAATAATTAAACTTGACTATGAATTTATCCTGCTCTTTAAAAAAATCGGAGAACCGCAAAAAATTAATAAGGACTTAAAAGAATTGTCAAAACTTACAAAAGAAGAATGGAATTTGTATTTTCAGGGTCATTGGAATTTTAATGGCGCAAAACAAGATAAACATTTAGCGATGTTTCCGGAAGAATTACCAAAACGACTTATAAAAATGTTTAGCTTTGTAAGCGATACGGTTTTGGACCCATTTTTGGGAAGTGGTACAACCTCTCTTGCGGCAAAAAATTTAAATCGTAATTCTGTCGGCTATGAAATAAATCCGAAATTTATAGACATAATAAAACAAAAATTAGAAGTTAATATTAATAAATTGTCAGATAATTCAACCATTGAGTTTATAGATCAGGGAAGTAAGAGAAATGATTATAATGGAGAAATTTCCAAACTACCTTATATTTTTAAAGATTCTGTCAAGATTTACAAAAAAATTGATCCTAAAAAATTAAAATTTGGTTCAAAAATTGATTCTACGAACAGCGAAAGAGTTGATCTATATTCTGTAAAACAGATTATAAATCCGGAAAAAATTTTACTAAACAATGATTTGATGATTAAACTAATTGGTATTAGAACAAAAAAAGAAATGTTTGATAAAGCAATGGATTTTCTGCAAACAAAATTGAAAAATCAAAAAGTTTTTATTAAATTTGATAATTCAAAATACGATAGCGAAAACAATCTGCTTTGTTATTTATATTTACAAAATAAAACTTTTATTAACGCTCATTTAATAAAAGCCGGATTTGTAGATGTTGATGATAATTTTGACTATAAATACAAATTAAAATTTTTAAATTTAACACAGTAAAAATATGGCAAAAGAATGGATTTTAAACCAAGCGAATATGAGGTGGGGTTTAACCAAGAAAAGTAAGGTTGGTCCAGTTGCAGAATTAATAAGAAAATGCGCCCCCGAAACTTTGAAGGAATGGGAAAAATTTTATTTAGAAAAAGCTTATTCAAAGGAACACCTTGAACAACTTGGTAAAACTTTGTTTATAAAAGTTACTGATGTTTGTAAAGCTGAAATAGAGAGTGTCACCGAAGAAGATTGTATAAATTTTATTTACAACTTGGTTATCAATAGAACCTTTGATGGCTACAAATCAGAAATTCAAACAATTTATGGGCAACTTGAAAAAACTCTCGGAGTAAAGATAGAACCAGCTCCCGACGAATGGGACAGAGGTTATAATGTGGATTATTTTATAAAAATTAACGATATATGCTCAATAGTAAAGGGTAAATAATGTTTTATACAGTTAATAATTAATACAAAGAATATAAGTAGAAATTAACAAATAGTTAAGTTTAATTCATGTTATTTGAATGGACAACACTAACAACAAAATAAACGCAAAGTTTAAAATACCTGAGGAAATAATATCTCTTGATATAGATGCTCTTGGCCCCAATATACCTAAGGAAGCAAAGAAAATCATAGTTTTGCAACATAACATTATAGGGCAAATATATTCGGCACATCAGGATCTACTTGAAGATTATCAAAAATTAAGGGATGAAGTAAATAGGTTAAAAGGTGAGAAAGGTAAGCCTGAGATAAAGCCAAATGTTTCAACAAAAGAAAATACTCTTGCACCAGATCCAACAAAAGAACCTAAAAAATGGGAGAAGAAAAGTAAGAAGGCAAATATCAAGATTGATAAGGTGGAAGTTGTACAGATTGATAAAAGTGTTCTCCCATCAGATGCAATATTCAAAGGATATAGTAAAGTAATTAAACAAGGGATCATATTTAAAACCAACAACATATTGTATAAGCTTGAATGTTATTATTCACCAAGTGAAAAGAAAACGTATGCAGCAAAGTTGCCGAATGCTCTTCAAGGAACAAATTTTGACAGTGATCTGAAAGCATTTATTGTGAATCTCTATTATAAAGGTAGAGTTACTGAACATAAAATTAAAGATATTTTGGAAGAAGCAGGCATAAGTATCTCTGAAGGTGAGATTTCAAATATTCTGACAAAAGAAAAACAGAGTGAATTCACAGACGAAAAGCAAGATATATTTGAAGCGGGAATGGAACATTCTGAGTATGTCCATACCGACAGTGCTGGAGCAAGACATACTGGCATAAACCATCATGTTCATGTTGTGTGTAACACCTTATTTACTGCGTTTTTCATCACCAGATTTAAAAATAAAAAAGAGATTAGACAGATTCTCAGACTCAAAAAAAATGAGCAACTTAGTAAAGTTCTGATTACTGATGATGCCAAACAATATTATTATCTATCTATGTTGCATGCATTGTGCTGGATTCATGAAATACGACCCTATAGAAAATTGAACCCTTTTCTTGATTGGCAACGTAAAAAACTTAATCATTTTCTTACAGATATATGGAAATTTTATGAGTTGCTTATAGAGTACAAAAAAAGTCCTGATGAAAAACAAAAAGAGTTTTTGGAACGAAAATTTGATGAAATGTTTTCAACTAAAACAGAATACGGTGAATTGGATAGGAGAATCGAACTGACTAAAAAACAAAAAGAGAAACTTCTATTAGTGTTGACCAACCCAAAAATACCTCTCCATAACAATCCTGCGGAAATAGCATTAAGAGAGACAGTAATTAAAAAGAAAATTAGTTATGGAACAAAGAGTGAAAATGGAAAAACTGCATGGGAGAATATGCTATCAATAATGGATACCTGTAGAAAACACGAAGTTAGTTTTTTTAGTTACATTAGAGAAATATTTTCAGGAGAACGCAAAATGCCAAAATTAGCAGATATTATTGCCAAAAAAGCAATATAAAATTCCCCCCTCTATTGAGCATATTCATTTTATTTTATTTTTGTTGAATATCTGTCTATTATAACATCTTTAAATTCCTTGCTTAGGTGTTCAAAAACAGGCAGACCTTTAATTTTATTTCGGTTCTTTTCGCCATTCACATTAAGTATCAGCATCCTGCCGTATCCTTTGTCAAATTCGTTTTTGAAATCATAATATGCTCCTATAACCGTAAGTTTCCCGTTCCGAATCAGGTCTTTAAATGTTTTAACTGCAAAATTTACCTGATAATCAATATTTTTTTGTGCGTTGAGGAGTAAAATTTCTTCAAAATTTTCAGCAGTATATTCTTTGGAAAGTCCGACAGGTCTTAAATTATCTATTTCTTTTTTAATTGAGGCCTCTATCTTTTCATAGCCATTCATAAATGCCTTTAAGGCACCACAATCCGAATGTCCCAATATAAGAATTACCGGTGTTTTAAGATAAAGCACACCATAACTGACAGACCCCTCACATGTTGAAATCTGATTGCCTATATTCTCAATTTCAAACATATTATTTATGGGATTTTCTATCAGCACATTTGGCTGAACTCTTGAATCCGAGCACGAAACAAGTGTTATAATCGGATGCTGGGATGCAATATGATGAATAAAATAATGCTCGTTGTGTTTTTTTACATAATTGTCATTTCTGTTAACAATTTCCTCAACAATTTTACTATGTTCCATTTTATCCTTTATGAAATTCGGTTAAAAAATTAAATTTTTAAAATTTTACCGCATTTTTCAGCAATCCATCCGCTTTTCAGCAAAAATAAATATCCGATTCCAAAGCCAATCATGAATCCCGCGAGCACATCATGTGGATAATGCTGCCCCAGATAAATCATTCCGATGCCCACCAGTGATGTATAAATAAGCAGGATTACAAAATATTTTCTTAAATCTCTCAAAGCAAGAAAAGGCAAAGCGGCAAATGCAATTGCCGTATGTCTGCTTGGAAATGAATTTGAATCCTGACAGTAAGGAAATTTAATATCCTGCATTACTTGGCACGGCCTATCTTCATGCACTACTTCCTTAATTGCAGTTGTTGCTATTACGGTCAGGATAACTGCCAGAAAAACAGGTAAAATAACCGGAATTACGGATTTGGTGTTTGTCCTTATGCCAATATTTTTAAGTTTATCCTTTTCAACAAGTAAGACAATTGCCACTATTACGGGAATCAAAAAATACGAAGAAGTTATTAAAGTAAAAACCATGTCCAAAAACGGATTTGAAATTTCCGATATAATATTAAACAGAGCCATTTTATTAATTTCTTTTTAAATTTTTATTTTGTATACATTTAAAGTTATAAATTTAAATTTCCCATAAATTTCTCAATTCGTTCTAATGCCTTTTCAATATTTTCGGTTGATGTGGAATAAGAAATTCTGACATAGCCCTCTCCATCCTTTCCGAATATATTTCCGGGAATTACAACCACCTTTGCCTCTTTTAACAATCGTTCCGCAAAATTTTCCGAAGATAACCTGCTTTGCTTTATATTCGGAAATATATAAAAGGCACCTTTTGGCTTAACC
>CCXY01000024.1_pt1 | contig 11912 bp, 9 predicted proteins | sample 244351 | NCBI WGS metagenome assembly CCXY01 (sample SAMEA2779768, study PRJEB6121) | groundwater metagenome | isolation source: sulfidic groundwater | reverse complement strand
GTTGATGAGAACATGCAGAACAAGCGAAAGAAATTAGAAAAAAGTAATGGAGACAATACGGTTTGAACTGAAAAAAAGTGATTGACGACATTGAGAACTGTAAACTTAAAACGTGATCAATTGTGCGACAACGAAAGAAGACTCAAAGAGCAGACAACCATAAAAGAAGGTAAAAGAGAAGGGGACGCCAATATTTTGTCAGCATTAGAAGAATGCGACAGAAAATAAAATCCCTTGACAGAGAAATAAACAACATAAAGAAGCCACATAAAGAAGAATTTAAGAAACTGCAAAAATGGGAAAAAGAATTGAACAGAATACAAGGAAAGGAACATGTTTATGTAGCGGATGTTGAACTTGACCAGTTAATGACATGCTTCAGGATGAGCTTTGCAAATCTATGCAGTTTCTTTTTGTCTCAGTGCCTAAATAACGAGAAAATGGAACTTCAAACACTTATTCAGTCTTTTTTTATGTTAAGTAGAACAATAACAGAGACAGAGAACGAAAGAACCATTAATCTGACAAGAAATGAAAAAGAACCAGAAATGATGGAAAAACTGGCTTTAGGCCTGAATGCTTTAAATAGTTCAGGACTTACGCAAACCAAAAGTAAACCATTGAATTACTGAAGCCTTTTTACGAGGAAAATGCGTAAGTCCTATAGTTTCAATGTTAATAATAGACATGTTGCAAAATAACTTTTTTACCTTTAAAATTTATTAGTTTTTACCTTTAAAATTTTTAATTTGCAACAACTCTAATACTAATGGGAAAAAATATTTGTTTAAATTAAGTGGTAACCTTTAAAATCACCAATATTTAATTTAACCGATAGTCATGTAGTATAAGGTTTGCAGGCTTTCTCCATTCTTTGGTTTTCCTCTTTTATTATTCATCTTCTTTGCTTTTGTGATAACATCTGTACACTTTATTTTATGGTATTTCCATCTCTTCTCTATCTTATCTAATTCTTTCAGCCCATCTTCTTTAGAATGAAACCCACGATTAGAAAAATGCCACAACTCCTTTTTCACATCACTGTTCTCTTTTTTTATATTTTTCTCTAATGTTTTCTTCTCCCTCTTAAATGCTTCATCTGAAAATACAACCACCCATTTTTGTTTTATATCCCCATACACTTCATAAGTGGTTGAAATATAATAACCATTAAGGGATGTTTTTTTCATCCCCTCTTTTTTTGTCTCTTCTGTAACCCTTTTCGCCTCTGATAATGTTTCAGGTACACGTATTATCCATTTATAGCACGGTGAGATTTCCTTTATGTTTTTCTTAGAGTAACCCGCACTATCCCACACCCAAATATTATCCTCTCCCCATTTCTCTTTTAATTGAGCACCATATTGCTTCGCGATTTCTCTAAAATGGTTTTTATCAGAGGTATTGCCACTCAGGGCTTTGATAAAAGCAGGAGCACCTCCACACATAACCGAGGAAATAATGAATTGTTTTAAATCCGATCTTCCCTGTTTTGAATGTCCATAAGTTATCTCTATTGAACGCTCATCTAAATCACCTTCTTCATGTTCATACTCTCCTTCAACGCTTATTGTTGTGGTGTCGGAATGAAAGAATCGAAAGAATCCATTCTTGTATTTTTCATATGCACTCGCACTAACAGACATGAAAATTGTTTCAGGTCCATGAGAATACACTTTATCTAATGCCCTTCCCAAAACATCATCATTAAAATCCTCTGCACACAGACCCTTTCTTATTAACATTTCCACAGGTTTTGTACTCATGAACTCTGGCGACAAATACAAAGGCCTATCAACAAAACCCAACGCATTTAATACCATCGACATAACAGCCTCTCCACATGTCACTTTCTGGCGCACATCTACTCCTATAATCCTGTCTATTTCCTCAACCAATTTTATTTCTTTACATACTCCTGCAACTATACCTAAATGATCTAATGCTTTGGTGGTCAATTCACCATCTATCAAATTCTTATCCCCTATAATTATAGATTCCATCATGGTTAAATTATAATTTTACCACATATTTTTTTGATTTGGCTTTATCTTTTTATTTGTTCTATTAAAATAGATTCATAATTAAATTAAGAAGATTAATTATATGTGCGGAATGTAGGATGTTAAACCCATATTTAATATTTAAAATATAGTAAATTGATTAAGTCTTTTCCTTTAAAATGATAAATTTCATTCAAAGTTTTTGAAGGAAAAAGGGAAAAAACTTTGTCAAAATACTATACTTACAAAAAAGATATTTAAAAAAATGAGGCAATAATTTAGGGCTACAAACCAATGACAACATCAAAAAATCACTAAGAAGAACTATGTTTTGCTTGGGGAAGTAGTGTAAAGTAAGAAAGTTACGACCAAAAATAAGAAGATTTTTGAGAATCATAGTGTCAACGTATGTCTTTTTTAATTTTTACGTGGGAAACTTTGGTTTTATCAGATACACAATGCGATAGTGTCCATATATTAATACGCGAATATGTCTATTTTCCCAATCCATTAAACGTTGTCCTAAAAAAGGAAAATCCATAAGAATTTCTACTCTTTTATAAATTGAATTAACAACTCTTGCAGCAGTGTCTTTATCATCCTCGAAAATGTAATCGTAAATTTTCTTTAACCAATCTTCTGCTTCTTCCGTCCAATTTATTTCTGCCATGATGATATTCTTTTTCCCATTTCTTCGTTAGAAATTATTTTTCCCTTATCAGAGTCCAGTAAGCCGCGATTTATCATTTTGTTAAATACAAGTTCCCTTAATATTTCATCAAAATCACTATCTTCCGGCTGTTCCTGTATGACCTTCACCATAGCATTTTTTACAGTGTTCATTGTTATGTTTTGTCTTTTTTATTTTGTTTTCCATGTTTTGTTTTTTTAATTATTCAATTATATTCTTTCTCCAACGTCTCTTCTGCCTCTTTCTCCGCCTTTGTTTTTCTTTAAAATAAATAAAGCCGCCACAACAATTATGATGCCTGCAATCCCGATTATTAACCATATCGGGATGCCGTCGCCAGAGTCACCGCCTATTGAGCCACCACCAAGTAATCCCGACTTCTCAACCTTCTCTGCAATAATTGCATCGCTATATTTTGAAAAAACACCCTCAACATTTACCGTATCTCCGTTGTTAACGTCTTTCATGCTCCCATCATACCCCACAGTAATAAGCCCTGTGCCGTCATCAACCGTGAATTTATATCCTCGTCCATAAACCGTTTCAATATCTCTGACCTTACCTGATACTTCAACTGTTCTCCCATCATATTTGACTGACAATGCCTTCAAATCCTTAATGCTAGGATTCCCACAGTTTGCCTTCTCCGCAAGAGAAACAGCATCCGATGCATACTGCCTTGCAGTATCATAACCCCCCTTATTCAACGCATCAACAGCATCATTTATTCTTTTTTCAGCTTTAGAAGCATCGCAGTTAATTCCCTTCGCTTCTTTAACAGCATTCTTCGCAGTCACAATATACTGGTAAGTACTCCATGACTTATCTGCTTTAGACGAAGCATCAGAAACAAGCTGCTGAGCAAGCTCAAAGTTTTCATTTTCAAACGCAGATTTCGCTTCCGAAAGCGATTTCTCAATAATTGACGTGTCAATGCCCTCTCTTTTAAGCTGATCAACTTTTGCATCAACCTCCTTCTTTATGCTGTTGTAGCTCTGGAATGCATTCCAAACCTTGTCCGCTTTAGATGAAGCATCCTGTGCCTGCTCAAGAGCAGTTTTGTACGCTTCCTTCTGCAAAGCATCCTCTGCTGAAGTGATTACTTTTTCGATTATTCCTGTGTTAATGTTTTCTTTTTTGAGCTGGTCTATTTTGGTTTGGGTTTTTGAAATTGTATCCTGAATTACTTTTTTCATCATCTCAGGAGAAGATGAAACCATGTCTGCTTTAATTTCAGATTCCGTTAAAGCACGGTTGTAAATGCGGACTTCGTCGATGATGCCGTTGAAGGTTTGAATAGCAGGACAAGTGCTGTAACACGAACCTATATCTAAAGATAGCGTATTTTTGGCAAGTGAATTATATGTAGATTCCGACTGCAACACCCCATCAACGAACATTCTTGTTATACCTGACCCTCGTCGAAGAACGACATGATGCCAATTAGAGTCAGTATAGGTATTATCAGAGTAAATATAGGTGTAACCGCCATTTCCAACAAGTATAAAAAACTTATTATAATCACCACGCCAACCAACTGTCCACCCGTAAACATTAGCTCCAGTACAACCGGGGTAATTATTTTTTGTTACAACTCCTTGATACAAATTTGCTCCCATTCTTTTTAACCATACTTCTACCGTGAAATTAGCATTATTATCAAAATTCAAACTTGATACATGCTCGCAATCAACATAATCATTTATTCCATCAAACTCCAGCGCCTTCCCATATTTTCCATCAACCCATTTTGCCCCGTAAATTGTTCCGTCGTTTCCGTTTCCTGATGAATCCTGCAGCACATTTCCTTTGCCTTCATCGAAACTGTAATATGCTACAAGCCCTTCATCTGACGCATTAACCAAAGAAATAAAACAAAAACATACAATTAAACTTAAACCGCTTGCTAAACCCATTAAACCTGTTTTTAAATTTTGTTTTTGTTCCATTTTGTTTTTATTTTTTTATTTTTAGGACTTACGCATTTTTAATATAAAGTATTAAGATTATAAATAAATATATTAAAAATAAAAAAAATATTCTAAAATTCTATGTAAAATGTTAGGTGAAATAGGAAGGCAAAATATTATACCACAATATTGCCAATATCTTTTAAGCAGCCAAATAAATTATACCTTGACGAATTTCGCTGATCATATTGAAGGGATCAGTCACGACGTGATAAATAGGCAATTAGGCAAGGAAAAAATTACTCCTAAAGTCGTTTGGGAGAATGTAAAGAGCAAAATTGTTGTATCTGAAAATGGATGTATTGTCTTTGATGACTCTGTTATGGACAAAAGATATTCAAACAAAATAGAATTGGTTAGAAGACAATATAGTGGAAACGAGCACGGCGTTATTAAGGGCATTGGTGTTGTAAATTGTGTTTATGTGAATCCAGATACAGGGCAATTTTGGATAATAGATTTTCGTATTTATGATCCTGAGGGAGATGGACAAAGCAAGCTAAAACATGTAGAAGAAATGCTTAACGGCGTAGTTTTTCAAAAGAAATTGCCTTTTAGAGATGTATTGATGGATAGTTGGTATGCAGAAAAGAACATTATGTTGTTGATAGACCGCATTAACAAACATTTTTATTGCCCTCTAAAAAAGAACCGATTGGTTGATGATAGTGGTGGAGTAGAGAAATACAAAAATATAGAAAAATTGGGGTGGAGCGAAATAGAGAAAAAAGAAGGCAAATTGGTAAAAATAAAAAAATTTCCGGGAGATTACAAGGTGAAATTATTACGAGTAGTTGTCTCTAACGACAAGGCGGAATATGTCGCAACAAACGACATATCTCAATGTTCTGCGAATGCAACAAAAGATAAATGTGGCATTCGTTGGAAGATTGAGGAATTTCACAGAGAACTAAAACAAACCACAGGTGTTGAAGAATGCGAATGCCGAAAACAAAGAATACAAAGGAATCATATTGCCTGTTGTATGCTGGTTTGGGTTACTTTGAAAGATTATGCATATAAAGTTAAAAAGACAATTTACAGACTCAAAGGAGGTCTTTTGCATAATTATCTGATAAACGAACTTAAAAACCCAAGGGTTCGTGTCTGTCTTGCGTAAGTCCTAAGTATATGTTTTTACAATATTTATTGCAGTTATTCAACACACCAGCCCGAGCCCCCTTTAAGACTCTCTCCTTTCTCCTGCAAAAATGCAAAAAATACGAGAAAAGAGAGTGAATTGTTAGGTAAAGAAAAACAAGAAAAAGAATTGCTGATAGTATATAATATATCCTTAAAGAAGACTTCCACCCCCCCCCCAACTACTTATGTATCTGTTTAAAATTCCATCAGGGACAGATAAAAATTTGAAAAACATTTTTTAAAATAGGGGGTATAATATTATAAATATTTTAAATATCCTTATAAATAATTATAAATACTTAGAATAAATACTTAGAATTTATGCAAGTATCCAATATATCGTTAGCAAACATATACGAAAACGAAATTTAAAAAATCTTGAGAATAAAACTTATGGCATATATTTTTGAATTCACGGTTTGTATCTGTGCTGGAAATTTCACAATATATTTTTAAAGTAATAGACAAATTTTGAAATTTTATGCATCTCACGATGTTGAAAATAAGAGTCGAAGAAATAAAAGGATTAACAATCAGCATTGAGAGAATAGCAAATGACAGAGCCAATAAAATATTGAGTGAGGGAAGAGACGAAATTTCTTTGATAAAAAAACAGATAATTGCGAATGCTAAAATAAATGCTAAAGACGAGATAGAAAAAGAAAAAAGCTTCTGGATTGAGAATGTTTTTGAGATGGCAAGAAAAAAGATTTTAACCTTAAGCGACACTGAAAAAACAGCTTTATTAGCATCTTTATCTAAGGGAGGCGAAGGCTTTAATATTTACGTGGACAAAAAATATTCTCCTTTAATGAAGAATATAGCACATAAAACAACCGACATGGACTTTGGCATCATAATGGAAAGCAAAGACGGCAAAATAAGAATAGACAACACATTAGACAACAGGATGAAAATGATCAGGCAGCAGATTATCCCGGAAATAGCGAAAATTTTATTCAAGTAAATTTTTCCTCATTTTCTCATCATAAATTTCAATTTCACATAAATTTCAATAGATAAATCAGCAGTAGTATTTCTTAATTAATTCATCGCATTCCAGAACATCATCATCTGAGGGTTTTATATATGCACCCATATTTTTATACTTGCATGAGCCAGTGCAAAAGGAATCTGAACTTATTATTGCATTAGCCCACGGCCCGCGCGGGATGAAAATTTGGTAGTGTCCTAAAACATAGTTGGTATTTATAAACAGCATCCTAATTTTATATATGGCAACAAAAAATAAATTAGGGGCTGATCCCAAAGAGGAATTTTGCTCTAACTCAAATTGTAGCGATTATAGCCAGGACTTACGCAAACCAAAAGTAAACCATTGAATTACTGAAGCCTTTTTACGAGGCAAATGCGTAAGCCATAATAGCAAAAAGAGTATAGGCAACATAACTAAATACAGACATGATAAGAATGGCAAACAATCATTAAGATTTTACCAACTATAAATTAGGACACTACCGAATAAAGTGAAAATTGAGTTCAACTTAGCATGTTCAGCCCATAATTTAAAGCGAATTTGGAGTTTTATCAGAAATGAAAAGTTTAGTTTTGATATGATTAGAGGATTTTTAGGCGGAAGTTGCGGAAGTGCATAAATTTTAGATATTTTTATTGTTTTTTTTTGTTAGGTTTCTAATTTCTTATTGGATGTGTTTTTAATTGTCGGACAACCTCTCACAGAGAACTAAAACAAACCACAGGTGTTGAAGAATGCGAATGCCGAAAACAAAGAATACAAAGGAACCATATTGCCTGTTGTATGTTGATTTGGGTTACTTTGACAGGTTGTAAGAAAACCAAAATTTTTAGACCTCTTATATATTATAACAATATATACGCATAAATTCCACATTTAAAAATTGTCCAAATTTTGCCTTTTTATATATTGTCACAATAGCAAGGGTTCATTTTTGGTAATTCCCTTACATCCTGTTGAAAAGATTATGCATATAAAGTTTAAAAAGATAATTTACCTACTCAAAGAAGGTCTTTTGCATAATTATCTGATAAACGAACTTAAAAACCCAAGGGTTCGTGTTTGTCTTGCGTAAGTCCTATATAATGGAGTTGTTGTAAATTAAAAATTTTAAGGGTAAAAACCAATAAATTTTAAAGGTAAAAAAGTTATTTTGCAACATGTCTAATAATGAAATTTTAATTATAATTTTAGAAAATGTTAATTTGATAATTGATTTTTCATAAATTTCTATAAAAATGCCGACAGTAGAATTTAATACATCAGAATTAGTTGAATTAACCGGAATTAAAGATATAAATTTTTTTGAGAGAAAGGATTCCTATGCTCGGGGTTGATTTGGAATCCATTGACAGCGAGAAAGCAATAATGGAAATTTTTCCGAATAGGCCCGATATGTTATGCATAGAGGGATTTTCCAGGGCATTGAGAAATTTTTCAGGTGTAAAAAAAGAGGTCGGAATATATGAAGTTAAAGAAGAAAAAGAAGATGCGGAAAGGAAAATTTTTGTTGACAAATCCGTTAAAACAATCAGACCATTTATATCTTCGGCAATAGTAAAAAATTTAACCATAACGGATGCACGACTGAAATCCCTGATGAATATTCAGGAAAAATTGCACATCACACACGGGAGGAACAGAAAAAAGGTTGCAATCGGAATACATAATTCGGATGTTGTTAAATTTCCTGTTACTTATAAAGCAGTAAAACCAACAGAGTATAAATTTGTCCCGTTAAATTTTGATAATCTTATGGATTTGGATGAAATTCTAAAAATACATCCGAAGGGAATTACATACGGAAAAATAATCTCCGAATTTGATAAATTTCCCCTGCTCGTTGATGCAGACAATAATACAATTTCAATGCCTCCGATTATAAATGCCGAGCGCACAAAAGTGACAGCAGAAACAAAAAATTTATTTATAGAGGTTACGGGAACAAATCAGTATGCCGTTGAAAAAGCATTGGCAATTGTCGCCTGCACACTCGTGGATATGGGTGGAGAAATTTACAATATGAGCATAAGGTTGAAACATTAAAAAAATGAACGATAGAAAAGTTAAGGAAGCATGCGGAATCTTTGGAATTGCAGCAAAAGAAAGCACAAATGTTTACGGTAAAATTTATTACGGACTCTTTGCCTTACAGCATCGCGGACAGGAATCTGCAGGAATAGCGACATCAAAAATAGATACAAATAATACGGATAATACAAATAAGAGTATAAAAATAGAAATAGTTAAAGATATGGGTATTGTTCCCGAGGCATTGCGAAATAAATTTATTGAAGGGAATATAGGAATCGGACATGTCAGATATTCAACAACCGGCTCGTCATCCGTAGAAAATTCCCAGCCGATTCAGATAAAGTGCGGCGAGGAAATTTTTGCAATCGCACATAACGGAAATATTACAAATACTGAAGAAATCAGACAAAAGTTAAAAGGTGCGACATTTCTTACGACAACAGACAGCGAGGTAATTGCAAATTTAATTACACACTATTATGCGATAAACAAAAATTTTCTTGAATCCGTAAAATTAGCAATGAATGAAATTGTCGGTTCTTATTGTTTGGTAATTTTATATAAAAACAATGTTATTGCAGTAAGAGATCCGAAAGGATTCAGGCCGCTGGTTATCGGAAAAAACGAAGAAGGTGAAATTTGTATCGCATCGGAAACATGTGCATTAGATGCAATCGGTTTTTCATACATCCGTGATGTTGAGCCGGGAGAAATTTTTGTTATAGAGTGCGTATCAAAAAAAGAAAATCATATTGCTTTCAGCGGATTTGAAAACAACGCTCAAAATCAAAACTATTCTCAAAATGATAATAATAAAATTTCATCGTTAAAAATTTCATCATCAACCTATTCTCTCTTAAAAGACAAAATTTCCTATTGCATGTTTGAGTATGTTTATTTTGCCAGGGCTGATAGTGTGATTAACGGGGCATCCATATATCAAATCAGGAAGGACCTGGGAAAAATTTTAGCAAGCGAAAGTTATGTTGATGCGGATATTGTTATTCCTGTTCCTGATTCAGGAATTACCGCTGCAATCGGATATGCAGAGCAGTGTATTGAAAATCACAAGCGAATCGGTTATAGCGAAGGTCTTATGAAAAACAGATATTCGGGAAGGACATTTATCCTTCCGAATCAGGCGGACAGAGAAAAGGAATTATGCACAAAACTGAATCCTATAAAAACAGAGGTTGAAGGGAAAAGAATAATTCTTGTTGATGATTCCATTGTCAGAGGCACAACCATAAAGCGAATTATAAAAATTTTAAGAGATAAAGGAGCAAAAGAGGTTCATATAAGAGTTTCGTGTCCACCTATAAAATTTCCGTGTAAATTCGGAATAGATATGCAGACGGCAAAGGAATTCATAGCAAGTGATAATAGTGTTGATGAAATTGCGGCATTGATAGGAGCGGATTCTTTGCAATATATAAGTATGGAAGGATTAGTCAGAGCAATCGGAACAAAAAATTTATGCGATACATGCCTGACAGGAATTTCTCCGGTAACTGAAAAGCAGATGAAATTAACGGATGAAATTAAGTGAGGAAAATTCGTGTTCATTTAAAATATGGAATTTTAAAATTTTACCCATAAATCACACCCTTCAATCTTTTCTATACTGCTCAACGGCAGAAATTGCGCTTTTTATTGAATGGCATATTGTATGTTGCTTACGAACAAGAGATTTACTCTTTGCTTACATTATGGTTTCATAAATTTGAAAAAACGCAGTCTGTGAAGTTTGGAAGTATATATACAACCATATTTTTTCCTTTAATGATTATAATATATTCTGATTAATAGACATGTTGCAAAATAACTTTTTTACCTTTAAAATTTATTGGTTTTTACCCTTAAAATTTTGTAACTATTCAGAGGTATAAAATTTATGTTAATACATTGTAACTATTCAGAGGGTACAAAAATTTACCTGTGAAAATTCAAAAAATTTAAAAAAGTCAAAAAATTTACCTTTAATTTTTTGGGTGGCTGAATAGTTACAATACATTATGATCACTAATATATAAACTATTCATAGAGTATAAAATTTTATCTGTGAAATTTTCAAAAAATTACTGAAAATCCACAAGATTTTCAATCTTTAAAAATNCTTAAAAATTTTTAAATTACCTGTGTAGTTTTTTGGGTGGCTGAATAGTTACAAAATTTTTAATGCAACAACTCTAATGATTATAGTGAATCTATCAACATTTTACACCCAATATACGATTCATTAATCTGCTTCAATAGTGTAAAAGGTCAGCAGATTGACTATAAAACGGTTGAAATTTAAAATTTTATCCGTAAACCACATCTCCTAACATCTTCTCTTCTTCATCCCTTTTATATTGTGTCCATCCGATAAATATCCTTGCAACAATTCCTATTAGAATTAAAATAACAATCGCTCCGTAAATCATAAAGAATGCACCGACTATGCCTTTTTCAGCATTCAGGTCATCCAGCTTTTTCTCATAAATTTTTGCTTCGCCTGTTTCGCCTGCAACATCATAAATTTTTATTAAATTTTCATAAATTTTTTCGTTCTCATCATACCTTGCAACCACATAATCATAAGCAAACGGATTAAGTATGATTCTTCCCGTTCCGACACCATAAGTATTTTCATCTATCTCCGTTCTTACTTTTTCTTCATCGTCCTTTAATTTTGTAGCATTTGTTATTGCCAGTATGTATTTTTCCTCGCACATTTTTTGTTCGGGAAGTTCTTTGCCATAAATTTCCCCTATTTTTTTGGATAAAACAGCACACTGCTTGTAGTCTTTTTCTTTATAAATTTCCATATTTTTTCTTATATTTTCAATTTCCGTATCTATTTCGCTTTTCTCTATGCCTCTTGCATAATTTAAAATTTTTGTTGCCTTATCCTGCAGGTCGCCTGCTGTTATCAGTTTCTTATCCTTTTCTATCTTATTTATGCTTCTTTTTATGGTTGAAATGTGAGACAATTTTTCTCCCGTATCAGCAGCATTTTTCATTGCGGAAATTTCAGAAATAAATGTCTTGGATGCGGAAACTAAATATACATCACTCTCGCAAGATCCATT
>CCXY01000178.1_pt1 | contig 12121 bp, 12 predicted proteins | sample 244351 | NCBI WGS metagenome assembly CCXY01 (sample SAMEA2779768, study PRJEB6121) | groundwater metagenome | isolation source: sulfidic groundwater | reverse complement strand
ATAAATCTTATATGTAGCTAAAGGTGTTTTACCCTGAATGCAACTCAGAGATATTATTTACTCTCTGGTTTTGCCTTTGGTTTCTTGCCTGCCATTTTGTTTTTACGAATATTTTTTTGTGTAATTTATTAGGAATTTGAAACTTGTTCAATATTAAAAGGTAAGCCGACGCATATTGGTTTATGACGTATTTTTTTAGACAAGCCAACACAAAACTTTGATGACTGATTTTTACATAGGGTTCGACGCAATGCGATTTTTAGAAATCACCATCAAATGATTGCCCAAAATCTGTGCTAAAATTTGCTTTAAAAATCACTATGCAGTGACTTGCCCCTTATTATTGAGCAAATACATTAATTTGATAACTGAAACATTAAAACGCAAAAATTCAGTTAGTAATTTATCAAATATATGTTTTTGAATAAATAAATTTAGGTAACTATTCAGCCACCCAAAAAAATTAAAGGTAAATTTTTTGAAATTTTCACAGGTAAATTTTTGTACTCTCTGAATAGTTACAAATTTAGTTACTAAATAAGTATATATATTAGACATGTTGTAAAATAACTTTTTCACCTTCAAACTCTTTTAAATTTTATCCGTTTTCACCTTCAAAATTTTTAATTCGCAACAACTCTATTATACAAATAAAGAAATGAATAAATAAAAAAGAAAAAATTTTATAACAAAATAAAAAAAGAAAAAGGAATTTTCGTTTTATGGGTGCTATGAATATATGTCAAAGATGATTTTAGAAAGGTGGTTTTTCTAATGTTATTTCTATTGCAGATACCTTTGACGGACCTCTTTGCTTTGCGTGCTCTTCTGTTTCCCCCTCTCTCGCTCTTGACGGTACTTCTTCCGTTTTAATCACAATATTTTTTATTACCGCATTTGGTAGATATCTGTTTCGAACAACCTCAACAACATCAATTGCCGTACTCATTGACCTTCCTCTTGCTTTTACCACAACACTGTTTGTTTTTGTAAATTGTGTCATCACTGCTAAAACATAAGCCATAAGGTCCTTCTTTCCGATAAAAATTATGTTGTTTTCTTCCATATTGCATCATTAAATTTTGCTAGTATATTTATTCAAGCCTGCTTAATCCTCAACAGCAATTGCCCCTTTGGAACAAGCACTTTCACATGCATGACATCCTAAGCACTCACCCATATCTTTTGCTATTTTTGCCTTGTTTCCGTTAATTTCAAACAGCCCTACAGGGCACCCATCTACACAGTCGCTGCATCCCTTACACTTTGCTTCATCTATTTTTACAGTTGCCATTTTTTCATTGTTGATTTAAATTTTTGTTTTAATATTAATTAGTATCCATATATTAAATTAAATTAAATTATGTTGTTTTCTTCCATATTGCATCATTAAATTTTGCTAGTAATATTCATTCACGCCTGCTTAATCCTAAACAGGATGTAAGGGAATTACCAAAAATGAACCCTTGCTATTGTGACAATATATAAAAAGACAAAATTTGGACAATTTTTAAAGGTGGAATTTATGTGTATATGTTGTTATAATATATAATAGGTCTAAAAATTTTAGTTTTCTTACAACCTGTCAAGCCTGCTTAATCCTCAACAGTAATTGCCCCTTCGGAACAAGCACTTTCACATGCGTGACATCCTAAGCACTCGCCCATATCTTTTGCTATTTTTGCCTTGTTTCCGTTAATTTCAAACAGCCCTACCGGGCACGCACCTACACAGTCGCTGCATCCCTTACACTTTACTTCATCTATTTTTACAGTCGCCATTTTTTCGTTGTTGATTTAAATTTTTGTTTTAATATTAATTAGTATTCATATATTTAATTAAAGTTAGATATTAAATTTTTGGTAGTGATAAAGATGTAATGATATTTTAAATATTATGGTGAATCTATCAACATTTTACACCAAATCTACGATTCATCAATCTGCTTCAATAGTGTAAAAAGTTAGCAGATTGATTATAATCTCAATTTTAATTATGATTCAACAGGATGTAAGGGAATTACCAAAAATGAACCATTGCTATTGTGACAATATATAAAAAGGCAAAATTTTGACAATTTTTAAAGGTGTAATTTATGCGTATATATTGTTATAATATATAAGAGGTCTAAAATTTTAGTTTTCTTACAACCTGTCAACAAATTATAACTTATCATTACCTATTTAGCACTACCAAATTTTTATTAATCTAAAATTTAACCATTTGAAAAAATGAAAATAGGAATTTGCGATACCACCTTCGCAATGGTAGATATGGGAAAAATAGCAATTGACGAAATTAAAAAATATTGTACCTCAAGAATAATTCGTTATACTGTTCCGGGAATGAAGGATTTACCTGTTGCATGCAAAATTTTGCTTGATAAAGAAAACTGTGATATTGCTATGGCTCTGGCAATGCCTGGAAAGATGCAAATAGACAAACAATGCGCTCACGAAGCGTCGTTGGGAATAATTTATACCCAGTTACTAGCAAACAAACATATTATTGAGGTCTTTGTTCATGAAGATGAGTGCGATAATAAAAAGGAATTGTTTAAATTAGCGGAAAGGAGAACAAAGGAGCATGCAATAAATGTTGTAAATTTACTATATCATAAGGAACGACTCATAAGAAATGCCGGAACGGGACAAAGGCAGGGATTTGAGGATGTCGGAGCGATAAAATAATATGAACTATTCAGAGAGTATTTTCAAAATTGCGGAAATTTTGTAAATACACGAACGAAGTGAGCGTAAGTGAGGTGACAAAATTCTACTGAAAATTTATAAATAAATTTTCAATCTTAAAAAATATTTCAAATATTTTTTAATACCTGTGAAATTTTCAAAAAATTACTGAAAATCCACAAGATTTTCAATCTTTAAAGATCTAAAAATTTTTAAATTACCTGTGATTTTTGTGGTGGCTGAATAGTTACTAAATTCATTATTAAATTTTACCAAAAGTTTTTTAAAAATGGATAAATTAAAAGCAGGAATTTTAGGGGCAACAGGATTAGTCGGACAAAGATACATACAATTTTTACACAAGCATAAATTTTTTGAAATTGCTTCGTTAATGGCATCCGAACATAGTGCGGGAAAGAAATATAAGGAATGTGCAAAATGGTATCTTGACTTTGACATACCGGAAGAAATTTCCGCTATGGTCGTTGATGAAATTTCCACAGACAATATTAAAAAGCATAAACTTGATGTTGTGTTTTCCGCACTTCCGGGAGAGATTGCGTTCCAGGAGGAAAATTTTGCAAAAGAAATTCCTTTATTCAGCAAGGTTTCAAAGCACAGAATGGATAAAGACGTTCCGCTTATCGTGCCTGAAATAAACCGAGAACACTTTGAAATCATAAAATATCAAAAAAAAAGCAGAAATTTTAACGGTTTTATAGTCACCGCTCCGAACTGCTCGACAACAGGAATGGTTTTGCCTTTAAAGGTCCTACAAGATAAATTCGGAATAGAAAATTTAAATATTACAACATTTCAGGCATTAAGCGGTGCGGGCTATAACGGAGTCAAGTCAATGCAAATACTTGACAATATAATTCCATTCATCGGCGGGGAAGAGGATAAGATGGAAACAGAGGCGTTGAAAATTTTAGGGAAATACGACGCTCAAAGCAAACAAATAGTCAATACAGATTTTAAAATTTATGCTTCGTGCAACAGGGTTAATGTGCTTGACGGACATCTTGAAATTATTCATGTCAAATTAAAAAAGGATTTTGATGTTGAAAAAGTAAAGGGGGAATTTGCAAAATTTAATCCGCTAAAGGATTTTTCATTACCGTCTGCTCCGAAAAATCCGCTCACGGTGCTTGATGAAGAAGACAGACCGCAGCCACGACTTGACAGAAATAGAGATAACGGAATGACCATAAGTGTCGGCAGGATTGAAAAAAAGGATACTCAAATTTTACGATTCTATTCTTTAAGCCACAACACAATCAGAGGGGCAGCAGGAGAAAGTGTTCTTGAAGCGGAATTGGCACACAAATTAGGGCTGTTTTAAATTTTTGGGGTTTGAAATTTTGATTCATATTTTCAAAATATTCTTTTCATTTCTTTCTTTATACTTTTAACTGCTGCCGTGTAAATTACGCGATTTCTCCGTTTCATAAATTTTTGTAAATTTTTATGAACATCTCTCTTTACGGATTTTGAAATATCCTTTAAAATTTCATCTGTGATGTCTTTGATGTCTTTTTTATTTGTTTTATTTGTTTTTTTTACCTCAAAAATTTCGTCATCATTACTACTTGATTTATTTCCGACATGAGAAATTAAGTAATTATACGATTCATTTATCTGCTTAAATTTTTCTTCCGCATCACAAGAATGATTAACATCGGGATGATAAATTTTTGCCAATTCTCGGTATCTGTCTTTTATTTCCCGTTCGGAAGCGCTTCTCTTTAAGCCTAGCATCAGATAGTGACTGCCGATACATTCACCTTTTCCGATTTTTGCCATTCTTTAAGTATTTATTCGGGCTTCTAAATTTCTTTCAAGGTTTACTTTTTTATCTTTTCGGAGAGTTTTCTCTTTTTCCAAAAGAGAAAAGTTCATACCGTAACTGCCGATACATTCACCTTTTCCAACTCTTGCCATTCTTTGTCAATCCCATCCTGAATTTCATCTATTTGTTGTTGTGTTAAATGCCTAAACCTTCCCTGTATCTTTAAATATTCCTCAACCTTTTTTCGCTTTGCGGGTTTATAATTTAAATTAACTTTTCCGTTCTCTATTTCAAAAACCTTGTATATTCCGGTCTCAATTGCTAATTTTGTAATTTTAATTGCATCTTTTTCAGGAATTCTCCAGCCTGTCGGGCAGGAGGCAAAAATTTGTATATATTTTGCTCCTTTTATTTTTAGTGCTTTTCTGACCTTGTTTTCCAAATCCCTGAAATTATAAATTGTTGTTGATGCTGCATAAACATTGTGTGCTGCTGCTATTTCAACTAAATTTTTCTTTCTCTGTAAATTTCCCGGAATAACCTTTCCTAACGGGGTTGTACTTGTACTGGCAAATTTCGGAGTTGCACCTGACTGCTGAACGCCCGTATTCATGTACGCTTCATTATCATAGCAAATATATAAAACATCGTCATTTCTTTCTAACATTCCGGAAAGTGATCCAAAACCAATATCAAATGTTGAACCGTCACCACCAATAGCAATTATCTTTGGTTTCTCTGTTTTGCTGTTTTCGCTTATATTTTCATACGCCGCATTTACTCCGCTTGCAACAGCAGAGACATTTTCAAATGCAACATGAATCCATGGAATTCTCCATGATGTTTCAGGATAAGGCGTAGTTGCCACTTCCATACAACCGGTCGCATTACAAACGATAAAATTTTTACCTACATCTTTTTCTATTGCTCTTAAAACCATCCTTACAGCAATTGCTGCCCCACATCCGGCACATGTTCTTGTTCCGGGAGCAAGTAATTCTTCCATTTTAAAAATTTTTATTTAATAAATTTACACAAATTTTATGCAAATTCATTAAGAATTAGGATTTAATATTAAAAACTATTCAAATATCGCCCCTGTATTCGCTGATGTAATACTTGCCGCATATCTCTTTAATACGCCGCTTAAAATTTTCTTTTTGCTCTTTAAATTTTTTGTTCTTTCCTTAATCTTATCGTCGCTTATTTTTAAATTTAGCAATCTTTTTTCCAAATCAAACTCTATAACATCTCCGTCTTTAACAATTGCTATTGTCCCTTTTTCTGCTGCTTCCGGTGAAACATGACCTATTGCCAAACCCCTTGTTCCTCCCGAAAACCTTCCGTCTGTAATTAATGCAACATTATCGATTAATCCCTGTCCCGCCAATGCCGATGTCGCCTGCAGCATTTCCCTCATTCCCGGTCCTCCTTTCGGACCTTCGTATCTAATTACAACGACATCGCCTACCTTAATTTCTCTTTTCATTATTGCATCATTTGCATCCTCTTCACATTCAAAGACCTTTGCCTTTCCGGAAAATTTCAACATTTTTTCATTAACTGCTCCTACTTTAACTACTGACCCGTCGGGGGCTAAATTTCCCTTTAAAACAAAAATTCCTCCTTCTTTGTGATACGATTTGTTCATGTCCTTTATAACTTCTTTGTTCTTTTCAGGATTTATGATTTTAAATTTCTCTAAATTTTTACCTAAGGTCTCGCCTGTAACAGTCAGCACATCCGAATTTAATTTAGCCCTCAATTTGTACATAACCGCCTGAATTCCACCCGCGCGCTCTAGATCTTCCATAAAATGACTTCCGCTGGGACGAATTGAAACAATGTGGGGAATTTTTCTGCTTATTTCATCAAAAATTTCCAAGTCTAATTTTATTCCGCATTCTTTTGCAATAGCAGGAAGATGAAGGGCCGTATTTGTTGAACCGCCTATTGCCATATCAACTATTATTGCATTTTCAAAGGCCCCATAAGTTAAAATATCTCTACTTTTTATGTCACTACTAATCAGATCAAAAATTTTCATTCCGCTTTCTTTTGCAATGCGGTGTTTTTTTGCTTCTACGGCAAGAGCGGTTCCGCATCCCGGCAATGACATTCCAAGTGCTTCCGTAAGACAACCCATAGTATTAGCGGTGAATAATCCGGCACAACTTCCTGCACCCGAACAGGCAAAATTTTCCAGAATTTTTAATTCATCTTCGCTTATTTCATTAACATTATACCTTCCAACTCCCTCAAAAACGGAAATCAAATCAGCTTTATTGTCATTTGCAAATCCAGAACACATCGGACCTCCTGTAACTGCTATCGTTGGAATGTTGAGCCGTGCTGATGCCATCAAATGTCCGGGAGTAATTTTATCGCAAGAAGGAATTAACAACAAAGCATCCATCTGGTGTGCCTGAACTTGTAATTCAATTGAGTCCGCAATTGTCTCCCTGCTTGGCAAAGAATATCTCATTCCTTCGTGTCCCATTGCAATTCCGTCACAAATTGCAATAGTGTGAAACTCAAAAGGCGTGCATTTTGCATATCTTATTCCTGCTTTTGCCGACTGTGCTAACTTGTCTAAATGTATGTGTCCGGGAACATATTCATTCCACGAATTTACAACCCCTACAAATGGCTGGAAAATTTCCTCGTCTGTTAATCCCATCGCTTTCATTAATGAGCGATGCGGTGCTCTTGTTATACCTTTTTTTGTTTTATCCGATCGGAGATTCATTTGTTTTTGAATAATGTTTTTGTTTTTGAAATATATATTGAAGTAAAAATTAACTATTAAATCGTCTTTGTATTTTTTAGGATAACTTTAAAATTGCACTTAACAACAATTTTCAAAATCGTATATTTTGAAATACTGAAATCTTTTTATTTCAATCTTATTTAAAAATTTCATAAATTTTAAATCTCCGAACGATTTTCAAAATTACAAAAATTTTGAAAATACTGAAATCTTTTTATTTCAATCTTACAAAATGTTTAGAATATTTTGTAAATACACGAACGAATCGATGTATATTTTAAAATTTAGCAGGTATTCAATTTTCAATATTCCGCACCCACACTTCTGTATCCCTTGTGTAATTCCTTTTCAATATTCCACAAAGAAAGCAATCTTTTTGCCGTAAAGGGATGTGTTCTTAAAAATTCACCTCCGAGCATCTTTTTTTCATTTTCAATTGCTTTTTCTATTTCCTTAGCGTCTTTTGCATCTATTGCTCTTGCTATCTGGGCAATTGATTTCATATCGCTTTCACCAGGATCCGCTATATAAAAACACCTTAATGCCTTGTCTGTATTTTCTGCCCTGCCTGCTTGTGCATGAACTCCTAATCCGTAGGTTATTTTAGCAAGTCCTGACATCAAAGCAACGGGATTTTTGGTGAGATAAGCACTGAATGCATCCGCATAGTACTCTCTTTTTCTTGATAGGTATAAAACAAATAATTGTCCTATAAACTGGGCAATCATTGCACCAATCCATATAGCAATAAAAGGAGCGCCTCCCCTATTATCACCTCTGCTGCTGCCTAAGACAATAATTATATAATAAAGCATTATCGGAATCATGCTTGCCACGGTCATAACTGCAACATCCTTGTGTTTTATGTGTCCGATTTCATGCGCCAAAACACCTTCAACCTCTCGTTCATTTAAAACATTTAATAAACCGGTATGAACTGCGATATTGCTGCTTGATTGTGTCCTTCCGAATGCAAAAGCATTTGGTTCCGAATTATAGACGATATACAACTTTGGCATTGGAATTCCTGCAACCTGCGATAACCTTTTAACCATCGCAACAATTTCCGGATGCTCACCTTCTTTTATTTCCCGCATATTTGTCATTCTTTTGATAAGTATTGGCCCTAAATACCACTGAATCAAAACAACAACTGCTGAAAACAATATTGCTATGGAAATTCCTGTAATTCCTCCTACATCCATATACCACAAGACCACTGCCCCTATGAACACAATAAATCCAAAGACTAATAGCATTGTCAAAAATGCGATTGTTTCTAATTTTGCCAGTCCTTTAACTTTCGGATATTCTACACTTGTTGCCATTTTATATGTTTTTATTAAATTTTATATGTTTTTATTAAAATTATTAAATTTATCTTTATATTAATTAGCATTTTAAATTAAAGTTTTTTATTAACTCGACTTTGTCAAATTAGACAGTTACTTCAAGATTTTGATATAAAATTTACATATTTTTCCAAATATTTGATTTAATCTTACTATAGTAATTTTATGAAAGTATGAAATGTGACAAAGTCGAGTTAATTATTAAATTTATCTTTTTATTAAAAATTTAGGCTCTTATTTTCAACCCCGTGATGACAGCGAAATTTTTTGAAATTTCATAGCAACATCACGATATTAAATATAAAAGCCTTAAATTTTTAAGTATTTTTTTCCTTCTGCGGCGGTAAAAAACGAACCTGCAATAACAATAGCAGTTGTAATGTTTGTTGTGCCGTTAGTTTTTGTTTTATTCGCATTCAACGCCATCTCAATTGCATCTTTCACATTGCCTGTGGAAAATACATTTTCAAAATTTAAAAATTTTTTCATATATTCAGGTTCCGCAGCCAGTTCGTAATTTGGCTTTGTAAGAATTATTGTAATTATAAGGTCGGAAAATTTTGATACCGTATTAAAAATTTCTTCCATGTTTTTGTATTTTAAAATTCCAAGAACCAAAATTATACTTTTAAAATTTTCCATACGCTTTATTTCTAACATCGTATTAAACAATGCTTCAAAACTTGCTTTGTTGTGAGCGACATCAATAATAATTAAGGGATTCCTTTTAAACACTTCGAGCCGACCTTCAATTAGGACATTACTCAATCCGTTCTTAATTGCCTTATCTGAAATTTCTACCCCTAAATTTTTTAATTTTTCTGTTGCCTCTATTACACAGACAGCGTTTTTAATCTGATGTTCCCCCAATAAAGGAATTGTATATTGCTTGTTTTTATAAACAAATTCCTGAAATTTCAGGTCTTTGTATATTCCTTTCGGAAAAAAATTTAGGTGCATTAATTCGGAATTTTTTTGTTTGCAGATCGTATTATATAAATTTAAAATTTCATCCTGAGAAACACAGGTAATTAAAGGAACATTGTTTTTTATTATCCCTGCCTTTTCCTTTGCTATTGAAATTTCATCATTCCCTAAAAATTCCTGATGGTCAATTGAAATGTTGGATATTATTGAAAGGACCGGATTTATAACATTCGTTGCATCGTATCTACCGCCCATTCCGACCTCAATGACAGCAATTTCAATTTTATTTTTTTCAAAATAGATATAAGACATCAAAGTTACCGCCTCAAAAAATGTCAGGTTAAATTTTTCTATTACTTCTTTACATTCGTTAAAAATTTCGCATACCTCTTTTTTTAAGACCTTTCTGCCATTTATCTGAATCCGCTCCCTGAAATCAGTTAAGTGCGGAGAAGTATATAAACCGACATTGTAACCGCTTTCTTTTAATATTGATGCAAGCATTGTGCTTATACTCCCCTTTCCTTTTGTTCCTGCAATATGAATACTTTTAAATTTTTCATGCGGATTGCCGGCAGCAGATAATGCATCTTTTATTCTTTCAAGCGTTAAGTCAATTCCTTTTGAACTTCTTAAATTATACAAATATAAAATAATGTTGGAAAATTTCATTTAAAAAAGGAGTTGCATTATTTTTTTGCAGATTCTTTACATTCATCGGCAAATTTTTGCATATCCTCTATGCTCATAAATTCTCCTACCTTTGATTTTCCATTTGCAGCACATCCGAATTGCGGATATCCTTGTTTTGTATCAATTACATTACTAAAGCAATCATTCACAATCTTTACATTTTCAGGTTCTTTTTCTGCTTCAACAGATAAAAATTTATATCCTTGATTAGTTAAATTTTGAACCAACGGCTTCATCTTTTGACAATGCGGACACCAGTCAGTATGATAAAAGGCCACTGCATCTTCACTTATATTGTATTTCATAAGACAGGATGTCTTTACACACACATTATTAAGACAGTTGTTACTTAAACACTCCGAACTGATCTTACATTGCTCTCCATCAGCTTTTAAATGTTCTTTTCTGCAGGCATTATTTTCACATATTCCGCTTGCACATTCCGTATTATTTGTGCATGTTTCTTTTTCTTTCTTTTTATCCACACAATGTTTTGTTTCATCACAATATTGACTTGTCGTATCGCAGTCGTTATCTTTTTCACATTGCATCGCCAATTTCCATATTCTAATATATCCGTAGTTATTATCCCAGACAAGTTTCCAGTTTTTCAGTCGTTCCGAAGGATTTTTACACCATTCGGCATTACATAATCCCTGATGAGCATAACTATCGGCATGTTCTCCTAAGTATAATTTCGTAAACATATGGTTTTGGAATTTATTAGGGGCATAAACAAATTCCCTAAACATAGGCAATCCGCAAACAGTTCCCGAAACATCATCTCGCATAACACAGGAAATTACATCACCAAATGACTGAATTCCAAGTAAAGAACCATTATGATTCTTCTTCCAGTCATCCAAGGACATTTCTTCGGTTGGAATAGGTCCGCCTCCGGGTCTTTCCTGGTTAGTTAATCCCCAAACACTTATCTTTTTAACATATATCTGTGAATTATCAGGTGTATTTATATTTACGTTTCGCTTTGCAATATCAAAGACAATTATTCCTATATAATCAAGTCGTTGTGTTTTGTTAGGAGGATAACTGCAATAAAAGTACAATTTGCTAACTTCTTCATTACCTCCGGCGCTGCTTTTTTCAACTGTATCAACCTTTCCGCTAAAACCGCATACCCCTAATGCATTTTTGTTTGGATTTTCCGGATTTTTAAGCCATTCTTCATATTTCTTATCTTCCTGTTTTGATAAATTGCCTTGTGCTATAAACCGTAACGCATGATTCTTTCCGATTAATGTATAGTCAATAACAATATACTTTGTATTCGGATACTCTCTTACTAATTTCATTGCTTCGTCTTCTGTCTGATATAATGTAAAAAATCTCGCTACTTCTTGAAGCTGCCAGTGAATCGCTTGTAAATTGTCAATCAATACGGGCCTTTCTGCTATCGGAGTGATCCAGTGTCCATAATCCCACCATGTTAAAACAATATCTTGTTTATTTGTATTTTCATTAAACCACTGCAATCCCGGCATCCACCAGTTTATTCCGCTTCCTATATTCCAATCCCCGTCACCACCCTGATGAAGCATTGTTGTTGATGAATGCCATAAAGGTGAAAAGTATGGAAGTAATGTATTGGTGACGGGCTTTCCTGATGCATCTGTTGAGGCATAAGTTATATTGAAAACAAAAGGAAATACAAATAACGGAATTATAAGCACTGCAATTGTTCCGATAATTCTCAATCCGTTTAAGCTCTTTCTATTAATTCCTGCAATTAATCCGATAGTAGCACCTAACGCAATAATTCCTAGAACAGAATCTACTCCTCTTTGAGGTACATTATAGTATGCCCACAATCCGGAAATTGCTTAAAATTAAAATTATTAAAGCACCCATTCTTCCGCCTTCGGGAGAAAATTTAAGT
>CCXY01000231.1_pt1 | contig 12260 bp, 10 predicted proteins | sample 244351 | NCBI WGS metagenome assembly CCXY01 (sample SAMEA2779768, study PRJEB6121) | groundwater metagenome | isolation source: sulfidic groundwater | reverse complement strand
ATGCGTGTAAATTTCCGGATTTATTTAAATTTGACAGAGTGCTTTTGGATGCTCCCTGTTCATCGTTGGGAACTTCACGAAAGAATAAGGAAATTTTAAAAAGTTGGGAATATAAATTTTCGCTCGCTATTTCAAAGGTTCAGAAAAAGATGATTTCGGATGCATTCAGCCACTTAAAAAAAGACGGAATTATTGTTTATTCAACCTGCACAACACCGGCAGAAGAAAACGAGGATGTTGTTAAATTTTTGACTGATAATAATAGCGATGCGGAAGTTGAGGAAATTAATTTAAATGTTAATTGCGAAAAAAATAATTATGGAATCAGGGTGTATCCGTGGCACAATAACACAGAAACGGCATTTGTGAGCAAAATAAGAAAGAAATAAGAGTTAAATTAAAAACAATAAAAACAACGGGCCCGGCGGGATTTGAACCCGCAATCTACGACTTAGGAGGCCGTCGCCTTATCCAAGTTGGGCCACGGGTCCAAAAAAATTAAAATTGACCTAAAAAATTAACACAAAATTTAATATGCTCAATAAAGAGTGGAGGTTACTTGTGATTTTTTAACTGTTATAAGTGATTTACCCTTTAATATTGAGCAAGTTCACAAAATTTAATAAATTTACCCGAAAATCGTTGTCAGCGGCGGTCGGATTGATTGTAGCGTGCGGATTATACTACACAACTTCACAAATTGAGCATTTTCAAATTTATGAAATCGTAATGCGGATAAAGAGCATATCTCTTGTTTATATACTTTGCATTCCTATAAATTGAGTTTTTCAAATCTTTCAGGACTTACGCATTTACCTCGTAAAAAACTTAAAAAAACCAAAAAATTATATTGCTTTTGCGTAAGTCCTGTCTTTAAAAAATGTGCTAAAAAAGCGATGTTTTTGCAGTTATTGAGTATAATTATTCTTTATTTCCTGCTGTGCGGCTACTTCAACACTTTTCTCAACAACCGCACTATCTTCCTGGCTGGCTTCCCGACTATCTTCTTCCACATTTTCCTGACTGCTACATGTGTCTTTCGATTCTTTTTTCCGCATTCTTTTCACATATTTTGTCAGATAACCTGCTATTTTATTTCTCACCGGTTTGCTGTCAATGTCAGTATATTCATTAACTTTTTCCTTATTTGCTTCAAAATTGCCTGCCAATTCTTCCTTGTGTGTGCGATAAATTTCCATCCCTGCCCTTTTTATATATGTTTGTTTTATTCGTCCCACTTTGAAATTTAGATTTAATTATATGTTTTAGATTAAATTAAATTTGGTTATCAATTACCTTTTATTTTATAATTATTTGTTTTTGGAATAAATTTTGTAACTATTCAGAGGTCTTAAATTTATGTTAATACATTAGGACTTACGCATTTGCCTCGTAAAAAGGCTTCGGTAATTCAATGGTTTACTTTTGGTTTGCGTAAGTCCTGTACATTATGATTACTAATATATAAACTATTCAGAGAGTACAAAATTCTACTGAAAATTGTATCCTCTCAAAATTTTAGGGTAAAATGTAAAAATTTAGTATTTGCACCCGTAAAGTAGAGATATATAATTTAATTTACCCTGTTTTATTGAGAGGATACTGAAAATTTATAAATAAATTTTCAATCTTAAAAAATATTTCAAATATTTTTTAATACCTGTGAAATTTTCAAAAAATTACTGAAAATCCACAAGATTTTCAATCTTTAAAAATCTAAAAATTTTTAAATTACCAGTGATTTTTGGGGTGGCTGAATAGTTACAAATTAATTTTGATTAAGCGTAGTAATTTTATGTAGAAAATACAGGAGTGTAAACTATAGATAGATTTTATGATTGTTTTTGTGAGTAATTTAAGAGTGTTATATATCTTTAGTTAACACTCCCGAAAATACAACCTAAATTAGTAAAACATCTATACTTCACAACTTCACAGACTGCGTTTTTTAAAATTTATGAAACTGTAATGTAAGCAAAGAGTAAATCTCTTGTTCGTAAGCAACATACAATGTGCCATTCAATAAAAAGCGCAATTTCTGCCGTTGCACAGTATATATAAATTGTCATAGACATGTTGCAAAATAACCTTTCAATCTTTGAATTCCTTTGAATTTTGAATATGCTCAATAAAGAGTGGAGGTTACTTGTGATTTTTTGACGGTTATGAGTGATTTACCCCTTAATATTGGGTAGTGTCCTAATTTATAGTTGGTAAAATCTTAAACAGTAGTAATTCTCTCCAAGTCCATACATGTTTCGTGATTCCCTCAGCCATACATGGTGTCCTTTTAATATCCCTTTCGCCTTTCTTTGTTTTTATCGTCAATCCTGAATTAATCCATATCAGATTATTGTAGCATTGATACACATCTAAGTGATTGTCAAACATGTCATTGCACTTTGAAAAGCAAAGTGTTTCTCTGATTAGGCGCGAAATACCGTTTCTTAATGTTAAATTGTATCTCTCAATATACACTGTTTCTATATCTTTCTCATCCATGGACCCGATCACAATTCTTCGTGTCTTTTTTACTACTCTGCCCCCTTTTCGTTCCTTAATGAGTTGCCCATAGTTCACTGTTTCCTCATCAAAATACTTCGGTATGCTTTTCGTATATTGATCATTCCCATCACTAGCGAAATCGGCTTTATTATCCTTGCTTAGTCTTTGTGAAAAAATAAGTTGAACATCTTTATTTATTTTTTCTTTTTGATTGATTTATTGTGTAATTCTATTTTGGATTATATTTCAAAAAAAATTGAAATGACAGCGAAAAATTTTTGAATTTTATGACAACCTCGCGACCTTAAAAATATGAGTCAAATTAATTTGCAACAGGTCCAATAATTATTTTTGTTTTGCAAAGATAATTATTTTTATAACTTGTTCAATTTATTTTTTCACAACCCCTTAGTGGCTTGCCTCTTTCTTTGACTTTCTTCATCAACTCATCGGCAATTTCTTGCTTCCTCTTACCTGTAGCATGAGCCAAATGAAGTTTCGTTTCAGACTTTTCTGCTATGTATGCCCACCAATCGCCGCATTTATCTGAGTCAACATCTCCTTGCTTAACGTTCTTTTGTTTTTTTTTACGAATGACCATATCTCATCAACCTGAATCTTTGTGAGTCCAACATCTTTTATCAAAAAGTCAGTTACTGCTCTCGCGTGTTTTGCTAAGTCATTTATAACATCCGTCACTGTATCTCTATGGATTTCCATTATGCGTCCAATGGCTCGGGTTCCATTTTTCTCCACTAATAACTTACAGATTAGGATTATCTGATCTTCAGACAATTTACGATTGTAAAAAACACTATCTTTAGTTTCTACAAAAACCCTATTGCAGGTGTTGCATATGAATCGTTGTTTGCCATTCTTATCATGTCCGTATTTAGTTATGTTGCCCATACCCTTTTTGCTATAATCGCTACAATTTGAGTTAGAGCAAAATTCCTCTTTGGGATCAGCCCCTAATTTATTTTTTGTTGCCATATATAAAATTAGAATGCTGTTTATAAATACCAACTATGTTTTAGGACACTACCAAAAATTTGACATATTATTTAAAAAGGCAAATTCAGGGCTTAGTCACCAGTAAATCTAAACCAAGAGTAAAATATAAAATAAATTTTTAGTTCTATTTCTTTTTAGGTATGAAATTTAAATATGCTTTTTTGTTTAAATTTTAAACTTCAAATATTTCAGGCTGGATTATAAGTTTATAATATAAATTTTTAATATAAATTTTTAAACAAAAAAATATATCAAAATGGAAGAAATGCTCAACTTAACGGACGGTTTAACTGCCTTTTTCTTTATATGGGCGGCCGTGCTTATATTTTTTATGAAGGTGGGATTTGCAATGCTTGAAATCGGACAAATAAGAGTAAAAAATACTGGAACGCAATTAACGCTGAAATTTCTTGATCTGGCAGCAGTCATTGTTGTGTATTATTTTATAGGTTATTCAATTGCTTATGCCCTTCCTAATATCGGAATTGTTCCGGAAGAAAATTATGCACATTTTATGAAAATGTTAATGTTTGCAGCTGCAGCAGTCACTATAATGACCGGGGCATTAGCAGAAAGAGTTAAAATTGTTCCTTACATTATAGCTGCGATAATTATCGGCGGATTCGGTTATCCGATAGTTGAACATTTAGCATGGGGCGGAGGTTTTTTAGCAAATATCGGATTTCATGATTTTGCCGGATCTGCCGTTGTACACGCATTTGGCGGAATTATAGGATTTACAGCGGCATACATAATAGGAGCAAGAATAGGAAAATACCGAAACGGGGCAAGCATTCCGATTGCAGGGCATAATGTTCCTTTTGCAGTTCTCGGGGCATGGATTTTAGCAGTAGGGTGGTTTGGATTCAATATAGGAAGTATCAGTTCGTTTAATGATTGGAAAATCGGGCTTTCGGTTGCAGTTGCCACAACACTTGCAATGGCAGGAGGTATTATGGGAGCGGCAATTATGAGTAAAGGAGACCCTTTGTTTATTGCTAATGGAGCAGCAGCGGGACTTGTTGCAATATGTGCGGGAGCGGATGTTGTGCATCCTGTCGGAGGTTTGTTCATAGGATTTATTGCAGGAGTTTTGTTGCCGGTTGTTTATAAATTTATTGATTCAAAATTAAAGATAGATGATGTTTGTGCGGTAACACCTGTTCATGCGGTCTCGGGAATATGGGGGACTCTTGCAGCGGGAATATTCGGGCTTAAAATTTTCGGAGGTACAGGCGGCGTAAATATATTATCACAATTTATAGGAATTTTTATAATTATTGCAATCGCCGGAATTTTGGCATTGCTAGTATTCGGAATATTAAAATTTACAATAGGAATCAGAGAAAAATCAGAAGTTGAAAGAAAAGGGCTTGACTCACAGTTCGGGATTGAAATGTATCCTGAGCACGCTATGAAATACAATAATTTTAAATTTTAAACAAAATTTGTTATTAAATTTTAAATCCTATTTATTGAATTTATTATGAAAATGATTAAAAAAATAGAGGCGATAATAAGAACCGAAAGTTTGGACAATGTAAAAAAAGCACTTGATGAAATTGGGATTAAAGGAATGACTGTAAGTGAAGTTAAAGGACGAGGACAGCAGGGAGGAATAACACAGAGATGGAGAGGTGCGGAATATAAAATTGACTTTTTGCCGAAGACAAAAATTGAAATTATTGCAAAATCAGAAAACGTTGATAAAATAATTGACAAGATTGTTGAATCCGCAAAGACGGGAAATTTCGGTGACGGAAAAATTTTTGTAATGCCGATTGAAGAGGTAATAAGGATAAGAACGGGAGAGAAAGGAGAAGAAGCAATTTAAAATTAAATTTGTACCTATTCGGTCATCCGAAATCTTGATTTTTTTGAAATTTTTACGGGTATTAAAAAATATTTGAAATATATGGCTCTTATTTTCAACCCAGTGATGACAGCGAAATTTTTTGAAACTTCATAGCAACATCACAATATTAAATATAAAAGCCATTTAACATGAAAAAAGCAATAATTGTCCTTTCTGGAGGACTTGACTCCTGTGTTGCAGCCGCCTGTGCAAAATCATCGGGCTATACTTTACATACTTTATTTTTTGATTACGGACAAAAAGCGTTGGAAAATGAGAAAATTGCAGCAGGAGAAATTTCAGAATTTTTAGATGCAAAATTTGATGTCATAAATCCCGAATGGATGAAAAATTTAAAATCCGGCTTAATATCAGGAAATATTCCAAAGGTTAAATTTAGCGATTTGGATGACAAGGAAAAAGCAACGCATTCTGCATCTCAGGTCTGGGTTCCTGCCCGCAATCTGGTATTTTGTTCTATTGCCGCAGGTATCGCAGAAAGTGAAAATGCCGAGGCAATATTTACAGGGTTTGACAAAGAGGAAGCGGAAACATTTCCGGATAATAGCAATGACTTTGTTAAAAATTTTAATAATTTGTTAAATTTCGCGGTTTTACAAAAGAAAAAACCATATCTTATTGCACCTTTAATTGATATGAACAAGAATGAAATTGTAGGACTTGGGGAAAAAATTAAGGCACCGATGCATCTTTCGTGGAGCTGTTATAAATCAGATAGCAATAATGTTCATTGCGGGGAATGTGAAAGTTGTTTAAGGAGAAAAAGAGCGTTTAAATTGGCAAATGTAAAGGACTTGACAAAATATTTAAAATAAATACAAATTTTAACTGAGATTTTTTAAATTTATTTAAAAAATAGGGTAGTGCTAAATAGGTAATGATAAAATTTAATATTTAAACCAAAATTCAATACCGAGAAATGTTAAAATACATAAAATTGTTACAAAATATCATTACATCTTTATCACCACCAAAAATAGAACTTGCTCAATATTAAAGGGCAAATCACTTATAACAGTTAAAAAATCACAAGTAACATTCACTCTTTATTGAGCATATTCAAAAATATACTAAAAATTGTGAATTTTTAATCTTTAAAAATTTATGAAATTTTTGAACTTGCTCAATATTAAAGGGCAAATCACTTATAACAGTTAAAAAATCACAAGTAACCTCCACTCTTTATTGAGCATATTCAAATTTTTAAATGAGAGCAAAGCGAACTTATTTTTTATTTTAGATTCTCAAGTTTTGCGTTTTGAAAAATTTACGCACATACAAATTAGTTTTTTGGCATTTCAAAAAGAATTTTTGAAATCTCCGAACGGTAGTGAGGTGATTTTACAAACCCAAAGGTTTTTGAAATCTCCGAGCAACAGCGAGGTGATTTTATTTTTGGTATTTTATAAAAGTAAAGATGCAGCAAAATTTAACATACCATTTTTAAATTGCAAAGATTTAAAAATATCCGAGCAACAGCGAGGTCAAAAAAGTAAAACGCAAAACTTCAGTTAAATTTTAAATTGTTTTTTAAATTGTTTCATAATTTTATTTTAAGTAACTTTAATTTTAAGTAACCTTTAAGGAAACCAAAAACACCAAATGAAAAAAATAATTTCTATTGGAACAATAGAAGAAATAGAGGAAAAAGATATAGAAATAAAACATTTACCTTTCAATGATTTATTCAGCATTAAAAATCAACAAAATATAGTGTCGCAAACACTTTTTCCATTGACTTTTGAAGAAAGAAAAAAGATATTTTTAGAACACCTTAAAAGTCCGAGCAATAACCTAAAATATAAAAGATATATCGGTTCGCCATTAAGATATCCCGGTGGTAAAAGTTTAGCTGTCGGTTTAATAATCAAGTATTTTCCGGATAATATCAAAAGAATTGTTTCCCCTTTTTTTGGCGGGGGGTCCGTTGAAATTGCTGCTGCCAAAGAATTAGGCATAGAGGTATTAGGATTTGATATTTTTGATATTTTAGTAAATTATTGGAAAATTCAAATAGAAAAACCCAAAAAACTATATGATAATCTGTTAGCTATAAATCCGACAAAAGAAGCATACGAAATTGTGAAGTCCAAATTAAAAGCACACTGGAAAAAAGAAATAGTTCTACACCCTCTTGAACTTGCAACATACTTTTATTTTAATCACAATCTATCTTATGGGCCTGGCTTTTTAGGATGGATATCCAAAATTTACGAAGATAAAAAGAAATATTATTCAATGATAGAAAAAGTTAGGGACTTCAATGCCAAAAATATCAAAGTAGAATGTGATGCCTTTGAAAATGTGATTCCGAAGTTTAATGATGACTTCCTGTATTGTGATCCTCCTTATTATTTAGGAGATGACAGCACGCTGTTTCACGGCGTGTATCCGCAACGCAACTTTCCGATTTATCATGATAATTTTAATCATAAACTATTACGGGATTTGCTAAATAAACACAAAGGTAGTTTTGTCTTATCTTATAATGACTGTCCTACAATCAGAGAATGGTATAAAAATTATAAAATTTTTAATGTGTCATGGCAATACACAATGGGACAAGGTGAAACAAGGATTGGATTAAACCGAATAAAAGAAAATAGAAACCACATCAAAAAGTCCAATGAAATATTAATAGTTCAAGATGGGTAAAAAAAGAGCGATGACATCGGAACAAGCAAGTTATGTCAAAAGACAGGGTCATTCCGATACAAAAGAATTTGCTAAATTAATTGGACTTTCTGATGAGTATTTAAATGATCCGAAAGCCAAGAAAGATGTTATTGATAAAAGCGGAGATTCGTATTCTGTCAAAAGTGGGAAAAAGAAGTGGCAAATTTTTCTTTATGGTAAAAAAAGATTCGAAAATGATTACTCTTTCAGAGCAATGAACGGAATGGGACAAATATTACTTAAATGTACAAAATGTTTTCCTGATAAACGCAGTGAATACTTGAAAAACAAACAATTTTATAAAAACAAATTACAATTGCCAATGACTGCATTATGCGGCAAATTAAAGGATACAAATAGGATTATTGCATTTATTGACAAGGGTGTGTTTAATAGCGGAGAAGTAAATTATTTGGCAATAAAGCATGAGAACAAATTCCATGTTTTTTGGTCAAGAGATGTTGTTGATGTTTTGTCAAAAAATTTTGTTGTAGAGAATTCACATGCAAGAAACAATACCCAAATTTCTAACCAAAAGATAGTATTTAAAGTTGATAATAAAACTTATGGAGAAATTGAAATGAGAAATGACAGCGAAGTCCATTATCGTGAAGTAAAGTTTTGGCTAAACAACCCCTTTATTTTTAAATTATTACTCCGGAATATAAAAGAAGTCAAAGAATATCAAGACAGAATTTTGGTCTATGGTAACGCTATTAAAAAATTTGGCAGATGGAAATAATTGCTTTACAAATATAATCTATACTGCTCAACGACAGAAATTGCGCTTTTTATTGAATGGCATATTGTATGTTGCTTACGAACAAGAGATTTACTCTTTGCTTACATTACGGTTTCATAAATTTGAAAAAACGCAGTCTGTGAAGTTGTGAAGTATAAACAGGACTTACGCAAACCAAAAGTAAACTATTGAATTACTGGAACCTTTTTACGAGGCAAATGCGTAAGTCCTACTGGTTGAGTGCCAAATAGAAGTAGGCCATTAATTTAATTTAAAATTTAATTAAATTAATGGCTAAAATGAAAAAAGTATTATTAATTACGAAGAGAAAAAAGACAAAAGAACTCTATCAAAAAGGTTGGAGTGCAAGAAAGATTTCTCGCCATTTGGTGGCGAGTAGAAAGAGTGTTCAGAAATGGATAAACATGCGCGATGAAGAACAACAACTATCGCAAGACAAACGTGGCTGGAAAAAAGATAAACCAAGAAAATACACAAATCAACAAAAAGAAGAAATAAAAAATATGCGGACAAAGTTGGAGAAAGAGGAAAGTTACTTCATAGGCGCAAAGGTTGTCCATGCAAATTATAATAATTCACATGACGATAAGGTTTCAAAAAGATTTGTAGATCGAACACTTAAAGAATACAAAAAGGTAAAAAGTCCACAAAAAAAGAGAAAAGGTGCAAGTAAATATATGCAATATCCACAATACACTTTAAATAAATTGGGTAAAATAATGATGAGTATGGATTTCATCGGCCCAAAATATTTAAAAGGATCAAAAGATAAGATCAACTTTCTCTCCTGTAAATACATTCGTCCAAAGAAGGAAGGGATAGTAAAACGAATAGATGGTCAAACCACAGATGAAGCGATAAGAATTTTAAAGGAAATGTGGCAAACCGACCATATTCCAGATGTTCTAAAAATTGATAATGATTCTGCTTTCGGAACTAATTTAAGTCAGGAAATGTGTATAGGAAGACTAACATTATTTTTACTTAACATAGGTATAAAACCATTATATGTTGCACCAAGAAGCCCATGGAATAATGGTGAAGTAGAGGGATTTAACAGCGTGTTTTCAAGAAAATTCTGGAACAAATTAAAGTTTACAGATGAGAATGAAATAGATATAAAAATCAAGGATTTTAATGTGTCTTATGAAAAATATAATAATTTGATAAACAACAATCCGGAGATTGAAAAACCCAAATATATCAATGACTGCAAAGATATTGACTTTGAAAATAAAGGGGTAAAAAAGTTTAAAGAAACAAAAATCTATTTTTTAAGAATAGTAAGACGAAAGGGAGAAAAAGCAGGAGAGAATGAGTATGGTTTCATAGATATATTAAAACAAGAAATCAAGTTGCCAAAAAATTTGATCAATCTGTTTGTGTACTGTATTTTGGATACTATATCAGAAACATTATCTATTCACACAGAGGGAGAGGATGGAAAATTAAATGAGATAAAAACAATTAATTTTAAAATTAAAAATATTATTTCTTGATATTTTTAGTAGTGCTTAAGATGTAAGGCTATACGGAAAACATCTTTGATAATTTATTCGTTTGACAGGATGTAAGGGAATTACCAAAAATGAACCCTTGCTATTGTGACAATATATAAAAAGGCAAAATTTGGACAATTTTTAAAGGTAGAATTTATGCGTATATATTGTTATAATATATAAGAGGCCTAAAAATTTAAGTTTCCTTACATCCTGTTGACCATATCCAATCATTGTGCTGGCTATTGTTTAGTTTTCATTTAAAATTTTAACCTACATTCCGCACATCTGATCAAATTTTTTTAATTTCCGATTGTTTTTCGCAAAATTTAGACAAAAAATTTGTAAATTTTATCATTTTTGAGGGGGATGTGCGGAAAGTCGGTTTTAAGATTACATATTTGCTGCGTTATAGCCTTACTTGTTTATCACCACCATATTTTTATTTAATATTCAAAATTTAATTGATAATTTACAAGAAATATTAATGGCCTACTTCTATTTGGCACTCAACCCCTACTAAATACAAAATGGAAAATTTAAACATTAACTGCGAGGACTTTGAAAAAAAATGCGTGAAATTTATTGACGATTATGTAAAAAGAAATAAAGTAAAATGTATGGTTTTAGGTGTCTCGGGAGGCATAGATTCAGCTGTTTGTGCGTATTTGCTTGCAAAAGTGAATATCGGAAAAATTTTTGTCATAATGCCAATGAACGGAATAACTCCGCCGGAGGATATAAAAGATGCAAAGGAAATTTCAAAAATTTTAAATGTTGAAACGACGGACATAGAAATAAACCACATGGTTGAGAAATTTAAGGAAATTTTAAATTTTGACGATGAAGAGGATAAAAAGACAATAGGAAATTTAACTGCAAGGGTTAGAATGTGTCTTCTTTATGCTATTGCCAATAAAAATAATGGTATCGTTTGCGGAACAGGTGATAAATCGGAAATTTTAATAGGATATTTCACAAAATACGGGGATGGCGGCTGCGATATAATGCCAATAGCAGACCTTTACAAAACACAGGTTAAAATTTTGGCGAAACATTTGGGAATTTCAGAAAAGATAATTGCAAAGAAATCATCTCCGCGGTTGTGGAAAAATCAGAAAGCAAGCGATGAAATAGGAATGGATTATGAAGAAATAGATAAAATTTTAGTCCTGATGGAAAAAGGAATGGATAAAGATAAAATTTCCGAAGAAACAGGAATTCTAACAAAGAAGGTTGAGAAAATTTATCAAATGAATAAAATAAGTCAGCATAAAAGAAATTTACCTGCAGGTTTTAAATTTTTCTAAAACAGCATCCATTGACAGCGGAATGTCCGTGCATTCATATCCTAAACTCGTTAATGTCTTAAAAAGAATAGCGATATTCGGAACATCTAAATTTTCATCCTCAAATAATTTTTCGTTTGTTATTATTTCTCTTGTTTTGCCGTAAGCAACAATTGTCCTGTTTAAAACAGCGATTCTGTCAACAACATCTAAAATGGAATCCAAATCATGTGTCGCTATGATGAGTGTTTTTCCGTCTTTTTTTAAATTTTTTATAATTTTAATAAGATCTTTTTTGCTTTTTGCATCTAAATTTGCAGTCGGCTCGTCAAATACAATAATCTTTGGATTCATTGAAAGGATGGTTGCTATTGAAATTTTCTTCTTTTCCCCGAAACTCAGATGATGGGAAAAGCGATTTTCATAAATGTTCATCCCGACTGCCTGCAGCGCATTTTTAACCCTTACCTTTACTTCTTTTTCATCCAAACTCATATTTAGCGGAGCAAACGCAACATCATCAAAAACAGTCGGCATAAAAAGCTGGTCATCGGGATTCTGAAACACAATTCCAATGTCCTTTCTTATTTCTTTCAAATTTTTGTCGCTGAGTTCTTTATTAAAAATTTTAAGATATC
>CCXY01000059.1_pt1 | contig 12383 bp, 15 predicted proteins | sample 244351 | NCBI WGS metagenome assembly CCXY01 (sample SAMEA2779768, study PRJEB6121) | groundwater metagenome | isolation source: sulfidic groundwater | reverse complement strand
GGTGAATTTTGTATTAATAACATCTGCCAAATAAATTGGTTTTCCCCCGAAACATTTATTCACTAATTCCTGTTCCTTCTCGCTAATATTTATATTTTTCTAAAAATTTACTTGTTGTTTCTTCATCAAAAATCATCAACTAAAATGTAATTTGCTCTTCCTTCCAGCATTGCTTCGTTGTAAACATTTTCAATAAACAATGAATCGGAGGATAAAGTTAAAAACATGACAAATATGCAATTCCTTTGTTAATCGGATGAAAAAGTTAAATAATTTGTAAAATTGCTTTTCCGTTAATCTCCAGGTCTCCTATAACCTGCAGTTCGTCAATGATTAAAAATCGGAATCTTTGTTTCACTTATTTTCAGAAAATACTCTTCCAAAAAATTCAAAAACATCTTCTGTGCTTTTCGGCATCAAGAAATCCGTCAAAGCATATCTTTTTCTATCGGAATGCCTGACAGGTACCTTCCTGCCAATACAAGTGTCTTTTTAGTCGAGCTTTTCACCTTTTTTCAGTTTAACTTTCTAGAGATTTCTTTTCTTTTAACTTTAAATAATACCCTCACAAATCCGCCGTATTCTTTTATAAGTTTTCCTCGCAGATTTATGTAGAAAACAGCATATTTTGCTTTTGGTAAGTCATCAATCAATTTCTGAATCAAAGTCGTCTTTCCGCTGTTTATCGGACCATAAATGAAATTTATCAGTTGCGGCTTTACTTTTAAAATGTTCAGAATTTCCTGTTTTTCCTTTTCCCTGTCAAAAAATTCTATATTATATTCAAATTTTTTAGTTGTATTCATTTTAAAAACTTGTTTTTAAATACTGAAAATCTACAAGATTTTCAATCTTATTTCCTCTATAAATCTTCTGATTTTTATTTTTTTGTGTGTAATTAATTATTTTATGAAATTTTACATCCGAATTTACTTTCTCAATCAAAGCAAACACATACTAAATTTCATCAATTTCCTTTAAAATTTTTCTTATCGCCAAAAGATCAAATTTTGTCTGCGGTTTTATTATTTTTTCTCTCGTATCAACAAACAATATGTTTTTTGAAACCAAATAACAATGTTCGGGGGTTATCACGGAATATTTATAAAACTCTTTCCCTGAAAAATTTTTCAATATCTCTATTGTGCCTTCATAATTAACATCAATGTCCTTTCCTTGATATTTTATAGTTACGCCGATTGTCTTAATATAATATAATAGTTGTGCGATTTCTTCCTTTGAATCGGCAAGACCTTTTTCTACATAGTCTTTTATACCTCTTCCGATTTTCTTTTCATCTATCATCGTTGTAAGTAATGCAGGTTTTCCACCGACACAGTCATTTGCCAATTTTATCTCTTCTTCTGCAAATCCATATTTTTCCAAAAATTTTCTTGCTGTTTTTTCATCAAAATCATCAACTAACAAGTATCTGCATCTGTTTTTGAGTATTGCTTCATTGTACACCTTTTCAATGAACAATGAATCGGAAGATAAAGTAAAAACATGACAGATATGCAATTCCTTTGTTAAGCGGATTAAGAAGTTAAATAATTTGTAAATTGCTTTTCCGTTAATTTCCAGGTCGCTAATTACCTGTAATTCATCAATTATCAAAACAGGTGTTTTGTGTTTTGAAATGTTTTTAAAATACTCTTCAAGATAGTTAAACACATCTTCATTACTTTTTTCTTTGAAAAATGTTTCAAGCAAATCCTTATCTACTGGAATTCCTGCGTATTTATATAAGGTCTTTTCTCCTGCTGAAGTAACATGTTTTAAAATCTTGGTAAAAATATTTTTTATCTTTTTTAAGAGTCCTTTTTCTTCAATTGTAAATAAAACCCTGATAAATTCCCCGTATTTTACAACTGATTTTCCTCTTAAATTTATGTAAAAAACAATATAATTATCCGGCAGATTTTTAATCAGATTTGTTATTAAAGTTGTTTTTCCGCTATTTATTGGACCGTAGATAAAATTTATCAATTGCGGTTCTGTCATCAAAACATGCAAAATTTCTTGTTTTTCCTTTTCCCTGTCAAAAAATTCTATATTATATTCAAATTTTTTAGTTGTATTCATTTTAAAAATTTGTTTAAAAATTTGAACTTGCTCAATATTAAAGGGTAAAGCACTTATAACTATTGTCATAATAGCAAGGGTTCATTTTTAGTAATTCCCTTACATCCTGTTGACAGGTTGTAAGGAAACTAAAAAATTCACCTTCAATTTTTGAAAAATTTGTGTTTTTTCACATTCAACTTTTACATTCCCTTACATCCTGTTAAGCATATTCAAAAATTTGAACTTGCTCAATATTAAAAGGTAAATCACTCATAACCGTCAAAAAATCACAAGTAACCTCCACTCTTTATTGAGCATATTCAAAAATTTCATAAATTTTTAAATCTCCGAACGATTTTCAAAATTACAAAAATTTTGAAAATACACGAACGAAGTTAGCGTAAATGAGGTGACAAAATGTTTCAAACATTTTGTAAATGTCCGAACAAAGCGAAATCATTTTATCTTTAGCAATAATTTCATTGCGGCAATCAATAAATTTTTCATTTTTCAGCCATTTTAAAAATTTGTTTTTGAAACATAAATTTATAATGGACTTGTTGCAAATTAATTTGACTCATATTTTTAAGGTCGCGAGTTTGTCATAAAATTCAAAAATTTTTCGCTGTCATTTCAATTTTTTTTGAAATATACTGAAAACTACGAGTTTTCGTATCCTCTCAATAAAACATGGTAAATTACATTGTATATCTCTACTTTACGGGTGCAAAATACTAAATTTTTACATTTTACCCTAAAATTTTGAGAGGATACGAGTTTTCAATCTTTCAAAATGCCGAAGCATTTTGAAATGAGAGCAAAGCGAACTTATCACAAATTTAGAACTTGCTCAATATTAAAGGGTAAATCACTTATAACAGTTAAAAAATCACAAGTAACCTCCACTCTTTATTGACAGGATGTAAGGGAATTACCAAAAATGAACCCTTGCTATTGTGACAATATATAAAAAGGCAAAATTTGGACAATTTTTAAAGGTAGAATTTATGCGCATATATTGTTATAATATATACGAGGTCTAAAAATTTTAGTTTCCTTACATCCTGTTGAGCATATTCCAAATTTAAAATAAGAGCTAATGTAATTTAAACAGGCAATAAAGTTAAGTTATAAGTATTAATTTGCAACAGGTCTAATACAAAACTCAAATTTACAACAAATGGATGCCCTTAAAATTGACTCAAACGAGTGGAAAAATTTAGAAAATGTTCTGGAAGGAATGATACCTGGTTACGATAACATAAATTCAAGGATGACCTTCGGAAGGGACAAAAAATGGAGAAAAATTTTAATAAATGAAAGCAGCAACAAGGATATTGCGGTTGAAATAGGTTCTGGACCCGGAACATTAGCAATGATGCTTAAATCTAAAAAAATTTTTTGCGTTGACCCGAGTGATAAAATGCATAAAATCGCAGGAGAGAGAATTAAGCAGGCAAAAATTCCTTCGGAAAAATTTGAATTTATAACCGCTCCCGCTGAAAGCATCCCTATAAATAATGATGTTGCTGATTTTGTGTGCTGTGCATTTGCATTCAGGGATTTTTATGATAAAAAGAAGGCATTAACGGAAATTTACAGAATACTGAAAAACAACGGAAAATTTATGATTTTGGATATTGCAAAACACAATAACATTTACGGAACACTGATATACGATTACATAAAACACATTGCACCGATAATTACGGGTTCGGATGCTCCGAAGATGTTGGCAAAGACATATAATGCCTTCGGAACACCCGAATATTATGCGGATATTATAAAAGAAAACGGATTTAAAAATATAAAAATCAGGTTTTTAAATTTAAGAACAATATTTATATTAAGTGCTGAAAAGATTTAAAAATGAATTTAAATTTATTTAATTGTGTGCATAATTGTTGAACATAATTGAATTTATTTAATAAAAATATAAATTATCAACCTAATTTATTAAACCAAAATTAAAAATAAATAAAAGCAAATAAGTAAAAGCAAATATACTTCACAACTTCACAGACTGCGTTTTTTCAAATTTATGAAACAGTAATGTAAGCAAAGAGTAAATCTCTTGTTCGTAAGCAACATACAATATGCCATTCAATAAAAAGTGCAATTTCTGCCGTTGCACAGTATAAGTAAAAGCAAATAAGTAAAAGCAAAATGGCAAAAGTAGAAATAAACCACAACAGGTGCGGAGGAGCAGGAGAATGCATAGATATTTGTCCGAGTGGTGTATGAGTAGGGGAAAAGATAAAGGTTAAAACATTTAGAATGTTTGAAAGCGAGAACTTGCTCAATATTAAAGGGTAAATCACTTACAACAGTTAAAAAATCACAAGTAACCTCCACTCTTTATTGAGCATATTCGAAAGCGAAAGGAAAATGCCTGTTCCAAAATACCAGGAAAAATGTACCGGTTGTATGAAATGTTATGATGTTTGTCCTACCGGATGTATTAAAATAACCAAATAAATAAAATAAAATAAATATATAAGTAAAATGAAAGAAGATACAAAAATACAAAAGATGGCAAAAAAGACAAAGATAGATGCAAAGAAAACAGATGTAAAAAAGATAAAGTGTTACGGTTGCGGAAAGGAAATAAAAGAAGATGAAGCAATTTCATATACTATTCCAAGTTGTTGCGGAATAGATGAAATAAAAGTATGCAAGAAATGTTCCGAAGAATTAATAAAGGGAGAAAATGAAAAATGCGGATGCGGATGTGACAGCTGCAGATAATACTGATGATGAATTAGAACGAATTAAAAAGAAAAAATTAGAAGAAATGATAAAAGAATTTCAAAATAAACAAAATTTAAAAAGTTTAAATAAAAGCGAATCAAAAATGGAAAGTATAAGTAAGCCGATTGAGATAAATGACAGCAATTTCGGAGAAATAGTAAAAAAATATCCTGTTGTAGTAGTAGATTGTTGGGCGGAATGGTGCGGACCGTGCAGAATGATTGCTCCGATAGTTGAAGAATTAGCAAAGGATTATGCAGGAAAAATTGTATTCGGAAAACTGGATGTAGATAATAATCACCAAATTCCTGCACAATATGGAATAATGGGGATTCCGACGCTTCTCATATTTAAGAACGGGCAGAATGTTGATAAAATTGTAGGTGCTGCACCGAAAAGCATGCTTGAAGCAAAGATAAAAAAATATATTTGAAAATTTCGGATAAAATTAGGAAATAATAAAATTTAGAAATTTTTAAAGCGAATAAAATGGCTACTGTGCTAATAGAGATCTTTACAAGTCCTACCTGCCCGCATTGTCCTGCAGCAGTCAAAGCAACAAAAGAACTTTTCCGGAAACACGAGGAATTAAAGAAGGAGGTTACATGGAAGGAAATGAGTACAGGAACACCTGCAGGTTACAACAAAGCCAGAACTTATGGAATTTCGTCTGTTCCTACAATTATCCTTACGAATTTAAAGACAAATGAACGATTTGGTGTTGGCGGAGCGCCCAATGATAAGAAATATCTGGATATGATTTATAATGCATTAGGAAATTCGCCCGAAAAGGATGCTCACAAAGAGATTAAGAAAGAACATATCGAGAATAAATCAAACAACGAAGGTGGATTAATTGACAAATTTGCAAATTTATTCAGATAAAATTTTAAAATTTAATAAAAATAAAAAATAAAATTATAAAACATAAGATGAAAACAAAAATATCTTTGTGCGGGTTAAAGAGTTGTTGTCCGGAAATTGAAATTGAAAACGATGTCGTGAAAGTAGGAGAAGAAGGAAATTTATGTGTGCTGAAAAAGGATGAATGGAATTTATTAGTTGATTTGATTTCGGATAAAAAGCTGGGAAAAATTTAAATACCTCGTAGAAAAAACGGAATGGAAGATAGCGAAATAATTAAGAATATAAAATTAGTTGAAGTAAAGGATATATGGATGAGTAGGGGAATCAGGACTGTTGATATAAACGACGATTGTAAGACATTGAAAGAAATTTTTGATAACGGAAGCAATGGAGTCCTTGTAAAAGATGTTTCCGAGTTCGGCGATGAGGAAATTGTCAGCTGGATTACAAAGGATAAATTTGAAAATTTTAAAGAAAACCGCGATTGTAAAGCCGGAGATATTATAACCTCACTTCGTTCGGACACTTCAACATCCAATGATTTTGACAGAATTCCTCCTGCAGCAACGGTACTTGCTGCCGAATTAAAATTAAAACATACGAATACATCTGCACTTCCTGTTATTGCGGTTCATTTCGGAAAGGAAATAGGTATGGGTTATATAACAATTAAGGATATAGAAAATATAAAAAGAAAATATAAGAGATAGGAATGGCTCAAATTGAGATTGATTATGAAAGATGTAAAGGATGCGGGAAATGTGTCAGTTACTGTAATTATAGTGTCTTGGAGATTTTAGATGACCTAATTGTTGTTGCATCGCCGGGAAAATGCGTAATTTGTATGAAATGTATGGATGTCTGCCCGTTAAATCCGCCGGCAATCAGAGTTGTAGGAGAAAGAACAGGAGATAGTTGCACGAGGCACAAAAAAGGATAAATTTAAGGCGTAAAATTTATTAAAAATATAAAATTTAAAGGAAAGTAAAACAGTATCCTCTCAAAATTTTAGGGTAAAATGTAAAAATTTAGTATTTTGCACCCGTAAAGTAGAGATATACAATTTAATTTACTCTGTTTTATTGAAAGGATAAGTAAAACAAAAAAATTTAATCGGAATTGGAGTTTTGGCTTTGGTTGTTTTAGCAATAACCGGAATTGTTTTAATCAGCGGATGCATAAATACAGAAGATAAAAATAAAAATATACCTGATACGGCTGACAATAATACAATCATCAACAATTCAAACACAACCGAACAAATAAGCAACAACACAAATAAAACAGATAATATAGCAATTAACACGACCAATACAACTGCCAATATAACAACTTCAATTAGCAACACAACAATAAACGACGCAATGAACAATACAACAAGCCACAACACAATAAACAACTCAACAGGATGTAAGGGAATTACCAAAAATGAACCCTTGATATTGTGACAATATATAAAAAGGCAAAATTTGGACAATTTTTAAAGGTGGAATTTATGCGTATATATTGTTATAACATATAAGAGGTCTAAAAATTTTAGTTTCCTTACAACCTGTCAAACAACAAAAGAGATGACACTGCTGCAAATGCATCTTCAAATAAAAATATAACAAATACATGACTATCGGCGATTATAAAAAAATGACCGAATTAAATGATACCATTTTGGATATAAATCACAATTAAGTATGCTGTTTAATGGTTCATTGTGGTAATGTTTAATTCGGTCAACAGCCGATAGTCATGAAATACATCAACCGCAACAAATACACCCGAAACACCATTACAAACAACAACAACGACGAAAACAACAATAAAAAACATAGATGCATAAGAGGCACACAAATTAATAGAGGAAAATTCAGATAATGAAAATTTTATAGCAATAAACATAAGAACACTATCGGAATTTAATTCTGGACACATAAAAGACGCAATAAATATTGACTACTACGATAATGATTTTGTTGAACGATTGAATGATTTGGATAAAAGCAAAACATATCTTGTTTATTGCCAAAGCGGACATAGAAGCGGATCAGCAATGGAAAATTTTCAACAACTTAAATTCGGATTGGTTTATAACCTGCTTAGGAGCATAAATTCCAGGAGGTCAGAGGGCTTCCCTGTCTGATAATAAATTTTATATTTTAAAATTAAATTTGTAACTATTCAGCCACCCAAAAAATCACAGGTAATTTAAAAATTTTTAGATTTTTAAAGATTGAAAATCTTGTAGATTTTCAGTAATTTTTTGAAAATTTCACAGGTAAAATTTTGTACTCTCCGAATAGTTTATATATTAGTAACCATAAAGTATTAACATAAATTTAATACCTCTGAATAGTNANATTAAATTTTAAAATGAACGAAATAGATATAGCAATNATAGGTGCAGGTCCGGCCGGCTTAACGGCAGGAATATATGCCGGAAGAAGCAAATTAAATGTTAAAATTTTTGATTCGGGTGTCGGCGGAGGAATGATGGCAACCGCTCATGCGATTGAAAATTATCCAGGATTTGAAAGTATAAGCGGAATGGAACTTGCGGAAAGAATGCTCAACCAGTGCAAAAAATATGCCGAAATAGAGGAAATAGAAACGGTTGAAAGAATAGAAACCGAAAGAAATAATTTAAAGAAAATAAAAACAGAGAATAATGAATATACTGCAAAGGCAGTAATTATCGCAACCGGTTTAACACACAAAAAGTTAAACCTTAAAGGTGAAAAGGAATTTTTGGGAAGGGGTGTCAGTTATTGTGCAACATGTGACGGAATGTTTTTTAAAGGCAAAAATGTTCTGGTTGTCGGAAAAGGACACACAGCTGTCAGTGATGCATTGTATTTATCGGATATTGCCTCTGTCGTTTATATTGCAAATAACGGGGATGTATTTACAGGGGAACAAATTGATATTGATGCGTTGAACTCAAAGAAAAACATTAAAATTTTTTACAACGCTGACTTGAGGGAAATAAAAGGCGAGAAATTAGTCAAAAAGGCACTAATTAATATGAATGAGAAAGATAATATGGAAAGGGAATCGGAGCTTGATGTTGACGGGGTTTTTATAGCCGCAGGTGAAATTGCAAACACTGAAATTTTTAAAGTGAGCGGATTAAATTTAAATGAAAAAGGAAGCATTATTGTTGATTCATTACAGAGGACAAACATTGACGGGATATTTGCCGCAGGAGATGTTACAAATAGTCCTGTAAAGCAGGTTTCTGTTGCTGTAGGAAGCGGAGCAATTGCGGGTTTGGAAGCGCATAAATATGTAAAGAAATTTGAAAAAGCAAAATAAATAAAATAAATATGAACAATATAAACGATTTAAATGACAAAGTAATTGCAGTAACAGGCGTTTCAAAAGATGAGAGCAAGTATGGGTTTAAGGTATTTAAGGACTTAATAAGTAAAAATTTTAGGGTTTACGGAGTAAATCCTAACGCTGATTTTGTGTTAAACAGAAAAATTTATAAAAAAATTTCTGAAATTCCGGAAAAAGTTGATATTGTTGTTACGGTTGTTCCTCCGAAAATTACTGAGAAAATAATTGACGAATGCAAATCCCTCTCAATCAACGAAATATGGATGCAGCCGGGAAGTGAAAGTGAGGAAGCAATAAAAAAGGCGGAAAATTTTGGGATAAAAGTTATATATGCTCTTTGTATTATGATAGAAACAGAAAAGAAAAATCATAAAAATTTAAAATAACATTATGGATTTTTCATTTTTCACCCCTTTGCTAGCGGGAATTTTAGCCTCATTCACTCCGTGTGTCATTGTTTTATTCCCGATTACTTTGTACCGGTTCATATCTGCCGAAAAAGTAAATTTTAAGGATTATGGTTTGTATGCCGCCGGATTTTTATTTGCATTTGTTTTGCTCGGTTTGTTTTTTCAGAAAATTTTTGAGTCCGAGATTGGAAACGGAATAAAATTAGGGATAGCAATTAGTTTAATCGTATTAGGAATACTTCAGCTGCTCCATAAAGTAAATCCGTTAAATTTACCTGTGGTTAAAAATACATTCGCTTTTGGGATGCTCTTTGCACTCGCAATAGGAATAAATCCCTGCACTATGCCTTTTATCGGTTCGGTATTCGCTTTCTCATCTAGTGAAATTTTAATAAATTTAACGCTCTTTGGAATTGGAATACTGATTGCTCCGACATTGTTTTTGTTATTCGGAAGGAAATTTTTGGCTTATGGCAAAAACTTTTCGTCTCAATTGGGAAGAATAGAGAAATTTTTAGCGGTTTTGCTTATTCTGGCGGGATTATATATGGGATGGAATATGCTTACCTTGACAACAACAGATGTCATTGTTAGTTCTCTGTTTATTCTGTTTATTATACTGCTCATTTTAAAAATTTTCCTTATTGAACATTCTTTTAAAGAGTTATTGACAATTCCACGACTTTTGCTTATTATCTCGCTGCTTATTATATGGTTTGTTATCACATATCATTGTTACGGAAGTGTTGAAGTCGGAATGCAGAAAGCAGTATGTTCTATGAGTTGTTATATTTGTCAGCGGTGCCTGATTCTTTTCGGTATTTCTGCGATTATCGGAATTGCAGGGGTTTTGATTTTAAATAAATTTGAGAAAAAAAATAAAAAGTAATGTGGCAAAATTTGGCCTTACCAGAACTGACTTAAATTTTTCTGATTTTTCGCTTCTACGAACATTGAATCAACATTTTCATTCAGGATGATAAGTCGATGTCGTATGTAATTTTTAAGTTTATATTTCTCCGAGATAGCTATTGAAATTTTTAAATATTTTCTGATTCCTCCCTCGTTAATTGTCAGTATTAGTTTTTCCCCACATTTCGGACATTTTCCGATTAACGGAATTCTCCTGCATATACTATTACATTTCCCGCACCGGACAGTTTGCGAGCCGAACGACCTTAAATTTCCCTGAATGTCCCTCAAAAAATGAGAATTTAACAAAATTTCAGCAACGACTTTTTCATCAACCGCTCTTATTTTTTCCGCAAGACCTAATTGTGCATCTACTTTATCACTCATATCTTTTAACAATACATATTTTGTCCGGGCAACGCCATCGCTTAAATTTCCGTTATCATGCGTAAAATTTAAATTTTCGTAGGGATTTGTGTTTAACAGATTTCCGATATTTTCCACCTTTACATCGGAAGGATTTGCCGATTTAAGTGTGCTCTCATAAAAGCCATCGGGATATGATTCAACAACCTCAACCTTGTGTGATTCGTCATCAACCTCGTTTGCATCCAATGTCATTGTAACTACAAGCGGGGCATCCATTCTTCCGCCTCTTGATGCAGGTAAAAATTTTTTGGAGAAATTTAACAGAGTTTCCATCAGTAACATTATTGCATCTTCGTCACCGTCCGTGTTTCTTCTTTTTGCGGTATGCCAGAGAGGATGGGCAAAACAGCATGTTGCGTCACAAAATCCGATAATTCTTCCGATGATGCCTGCTGATGTATGCGGGGCAAGTCCGACAACAATCGTGCCTATTAAATCCTCTGTTTTTTGTATGTTGTAAAAAGACTGCATTTTGTAAAGCAAATTTAATTCATCGTCAACAAATTTTGCCACCCTGATAAGATAATCGGTACTGTCCTTCGGAACTATAATATCCTGACATTTTAACTCTAAAATTTGCTCATCGCTAACAAGAGGATTGCCTTTGTAGTCCTTATCATATCCGAGCATTTTTAGCTTTTCAACAGAGGTAAAAATTTCCTTCGGTTTAAAATGAGTGAGCGGAACATCGGTCATATCATATCTTATTGTTCCGTCCTTAAACACAAATACCTCGTTCTTTGCCCTTAAAATTCCTTTTTCTATTTTTTCAGGAATCTTTTCTTTCGAAATCATTCCTTCAACGCATCGGACATCCGGTGCCTGCATATTAAGGACTTTCAATGCCTTATCCCACATTTCTTTGACATTAAACTCCCCTTTTCTTGCCTGCATTCCGTCAAAAATTTCAATGTTTATATAATTACTTTTTACCGCTTCGTTTATCAAACGGCTTTTTCCTCCGTATTTACCTACCGGAAATAAACAATGAACAGGCGGCTGCATCTTTCTTTCTTTTGCCTTCTCGGGTCTGCCCATCCTTGTTCCTATGTAAGTTCCTGCCTTTTTTCTTATTATTACTTTTGAAATTTTATTTACCGATGGAATGGACTCATCATACTTTTTTTCTTCATTTTTGTTTTCATCATTTTCATTTTGTAATTTTTGTAATTGCTCCTCTAAATTTACCGGCGGATTAAATTTAAATTTTTGATTATTATATTCAAGCATTCCCATTGGAAAAAGGATAGAGACATAATCGCTGACAACAATAAATTTATTTTCACCGTCACCTTCTATTGTATGTTCAACCCCCAAAATTTCCAAAATCCGTTTTTCTTTTGCATCCTTTTCTGCATTATAATAAATATAAAATTTTTCTTCCTTTAAATTTCCCTTTTTCAGAAAATTGAGCAGCAAACGAAGTTTTTCCAAATCAATATCTTCCCAAAATAATAAATAATTCGGATGTAAAGGAATACCTTGTTTTAAGGAAATTTCAATTGCTTCCGATGCACTCATTGCATTTATTTCATCTGTATTTTTTTCAATTCCGACCTTCTTTTAGTATCCTTTCCGATAACCATTCTTCAACATAGCCGGATGGCAGCAAAG
>CCXY01000180.1_pt1 | contig 12710 bp, 13 predicted proteins | sample 244351 | NCBI WGS metagenome assembly CCXY01 (sample SAMEA2779768, study PRJEB6121) | groundwater metagenome | isolation source: sulfidic groundwater | reverse complement strand
CCTTTGCAATCGCATCCCTGATTACACCTTCTCCGATTCCTACCCTCATTTCCCCGAGCAGCAATCTTATAAAAAATTTTGCTTCGGTTTCCGTTGCCTTTGATAAAATTTTGTACATTAACTGCATCTTTTTATCCTGCGAGCCACCGCCCGCACATTCCGAAATTTTTTGAAAACATTCGCTCACTTCTTTTAAGGTTAAATTTTCCGTTTCGGATGAAAATAATGAGTGCTGAATCCTTTTGCTTAAAATTTTACCCGCAACATTTCCCAAATCACCTTCTTCCCTGATTTTATCCTTAATTCTTTCCTCTTTCCATCCCGTTGTCTTTGATAATGCTTTTACGACTAAATTTTCAGCAATTCCTAACTCTTTATTGCTCCATATAGGAAATGTCTTTCCCTGAAAAAATAACAACACAATTTGCAGGTCTTCATCTGAAACATCGGCAATAAATTTAGCAACGATATTTGTCAGTTCAATCCTTCCCGTAATGCTTTCCTTATCTATTTTGTCAAAAATTTCGGCAATTCTTACGAAGTCCATTTTTAATGTTTATGGTTGAGTACCAAATAGAAGTAGGACACTAATTTATTAAAATTTTAGGTAACTATTCAGAGGGTACAAAAATTTACCTGTGAAAATTTCAAAAAATTTAAAAAAGTCAAAAAATTTACCTTTAATTTTTTGGGTGGCTGAATAGTTACAAATTTTATTTATTAAATTAGGTTTAGTGTCCTAAAAGTGAAAAAGGTATTGTTAATTGAAAAACGAAAAAAGGCAAAGGGATTATTTAAGAATGGTTGGAGCATAAGGAAAATATCTCGTCATTTAGTAGCAAGCAAAGATAGCGTTTGTAAATGAGTGAAACTTGGAAATGATGAAGTATCACAAGACAATCGTGGCTGGAAAAAAAGCAAACTAAGAAAATACACAAAACAACAAAAAGAAGAAATAAAAAATATAAGAGGGAACTTGGAGAAAGAGGAAAGTTTTTTCATAGGGGCGAAGGTTGTCCATGCAAATTATAATAATTCACATGACGATAAAGTTTCAAAAAGATTTGTAGATCGGACACTCAACAGGATGTAAGGGAATTACCAAAAATGAACCCTTGCTATTGTGACAATATATAAAAAGGCAAAATTTGGACAATTTTTAAATGTGGAATTTATGTGTATATATTGTTATAATATATAAGAGGTCTAAAAATTTTAGTTTTCTTACAACCTGTCAACCTAAATTATTAGAATTACATTTTATTTTAAAGATCTTTACATGTTTATCACTACCAAAATTTTAAATTACCTGTGATTTTTTGGGTGGCTGAATAGTTACATTAAATTAATAAACCACAGTAAATTTATCTTTTCAAAATTAAACCCCTCCTGCCATCATCAAGCCCTCTTTTTCGTCGTAGTCGCACATTAAATTCATATTCTGAACTGCCTGTCCCGATGCACCTTTGAGTAAGTTATCAATTGCGGAAATAATTATTATGCGATTTGCGTATGCATCAAAATTAAGTGAAATTTCGCATAAATTCGTATGCAAAACATCTTTCAGCTGTATTTCAAAATCATCATATTTTGAAATCTCCGAATGTAATGAGGTGTTATTACCAACAAGACGGACAAAAAATTCATCTTTATAAATTTCATTATAATACCCGACGATTTCATTAAAGTCGGCAATTCCGGAGTTTTCCTTCAAAAATATATGGATGTTTGTAATAATTCCCCTTGAAATCGGCAAAAGTGTCGGTGTGAATGAAATTTTTAAATTTTTTAAATCATCTGATTTTCTTAATATATTTTCAATTTCGGGACGATGGCGGTGGAATGAAACATTATACGGCTTTAAATTGTTATAAATTTCGCTGTGCAAAAGTCCTTCTTCCGTCTTTTTTCCCGCTCCGCTTGTTCCTGACTTCGCATCAACGACAATTTTATCGGAAAAAAAACGAGATTTAAATTTTGCCGCACAAATACCTCTCAATCCGAGTATTGCAGAAGTTGCATAACAACCTGGATTTGCAATCAATCTCGCATTCCTTATTTTTTCCCTGAAAATTTCTGGAAGTCCGTAAACTGCTTCATCTATTAAATTTATCGCAGTATGTTTTATTTTATAGGTCTTTTCATAAACATCGGCAGGCAATCTGAAGTCGGCACTCATATCTATAACTTTGATTCCTTTTTCAATTAATGCCCCTGCAAGACGCATTGCTTCTCCGTTTGGCGTGCATAAAAAACAAACATCAGTATCTATATTGTCTATTGTCTTTTCGCCGTCAAAGTCGTGAAAATTTTGAAATTTATCAAATTTAACGAGCGATTTATTAACAACACTTACTTTCTTTCCTGCATAAGTCCTTGAATACGGTTTTACCGAATCAACATTTCTGTGATTTGCCAAAATCCGCATTAATTCGATTCCCGTATATCCGCTTGCTCCGATAATAGAAATTTCCATTTTAAATTTTAAAATTTTTAAATTAAAGGCACGAGTTCATCCGCTGTTAATGTTAATTTCAACTTTACTCCTTGCTTAGTATTTCTTCTTTTTAATTCCTTTTCAATCTTCGGAGTGATTCTTGCCCTGTATGAATCCCATTCGGGTGCCAACTTTGTTTCTAATCCACAGTCCTTTGAAAGACGTTGGATTAAAATATTTTTCTCTAAATTTTTCAATAAAGTCGGCAGTTAAATTTATATATTCTACTTCACTTAAAGGTCTGTAGGTTCCTTTTAGGTATTCACTCGCCAGTTTCGTGCCTTTCATTACAATGGTCGGATAAATTTTAACAGCATCAATTTCAAGCGCAGATAACATTCTTGCCGTTTCAATTGTTTCCGATTTTGTTTCATACGGTAATCCCAGCATAATAAAAAACAAAACATGTATTCCTCTTTTATGTGCTTCCCTGACTACTCTGATACATTCTGCTATTCCATGTTTGCGGTTTGTTTTTTCAAGTGTGTGTTCGTGCATGCTTTGCTGCCCTATTTCAAGCCATATTTCATAGCCCTTCTTTACATACTCTTCAAGTAAATCCAAGACCTCATCGGGAAGGCAGTCCGGTCTTGTTCCTACACTTAATCCGATAACCTCTTTATTTTCCAGGATTTCATCATAAATTTTCTTTAAAATTTCAATCCGCTGATAAGTATTTGTCCCGAATGCAACATAAACCAATCCCCTGTCACTTTCGCATGATTTGTAGTGTTTTAACTGACTTTCAATTTGTCCCGCGATGCTCAAATCCTTATACGGACGAAAACTCTCATAAGTAAATTGTCGGGCAAAATCAGGACAGAATATGCAACCATATTTACTCAAACGACCGTCATAATTCGGACATGTAAAATTTCCGTTAAATGGAATCTTAAATACCTTAAATCCGTATTTCAACCTCATATACTCTCCGAAAGGTGCATACAGCATTCCTTTTTTGTAAATTTCATCAACAATGTTATGATTTATTTGATTCATTTGTTATAGATTCATTCGTTATATTTATTGAGTATTATTGTTATATTTATTGAATTTATTGAGCAGCATAATTCATTAATTTAACTTAAGAATTACAATTAACAAACAATTTTTGTAACTATTCATCCACCCCAAAAATCACAAGTAATTTAAAAATTTTTAGATTTTTAAAGATTGAAAATCTTGTGGATTTTCGGTAATTTTTTGAAAATTTCACAGGTATTAAAAAATATTTGAAATATTTTTTAAGATTGAAAATTTATTTATAAATTTTCAGTAAAATTTTGTCACCTCACTTACGCTCACTTCGTTCGTGTATTTACAAAATTTTTGTAATTTTGAAAATCGTTCGGAGATTTTCAAAATTTCATTTTGAAAATACTCTCGGAATAGTTTATATATTAGTAATCATAATGTATTAACATAAATTTAATACCTCTGAATAGTTACTAATTTTTAAATATTAAATTTATTTTAAAATGGAATACGGAATTAAAATAAATAAGAAAAATGATACTGTCACTGTTGAAAGGACAACAAAGGAAAGTAAAATAAGTGTAAAAATTCGGGAAAGAAATGACTCAAAACCAATTTTGAAGGTAAATACAGGAATAAATTTCTTAAACCACATGATTGAAACCATCGCATTCAGGTCGGAATTTAACATCGAAGTTGATGTCCGAACAGAAATAAATTTTTTGAAACATGTTGTTGCAGAGGACACGGGAATTGTTATGGGAACAGCTTTCTTTAAAATTTTTGAGGAAAAAACACAGGAAGGAATAAAAGGAAACGGATTTTTCAGTGCGGTAATTGACGAAGCACAGGCGATGGTTTCAATAAGTGTTGAGGGCAGGCCAAATTTATATTTTGCTCAAATTTCTGACGGGTTAAAGTTGAGCAATGTTGAGGATATGTTTTCAGGGGATTTGAAAAATTTTCTGTCGGGATTTGCTTTGGGAATGAAAGCAACTCTCCACATAAACTCTGAATTCGGAGAAGACCCTCATCATGCGTGGGAGAGCGTATTCAGGGCGTTAGGAGAAGCGATTAAGGAAACATTTGAAAAGGATGAGAAAAGGAAAAATTTAATAACAGGGGTAAAGGGAACGATTGAGTAAAAATTTAGAAAAAATTTAAAAAAATGAACTAAATGACAGATGAATTTCAAACAACACATTGCTTTTGGCATTGTTACAGGAATTGCCTTTTCACTAATATTCTTACTTTATGAAGGATTGTCATGGTTGTTTGTTTTTCCTTTACTTTTGGCGATTCTTGGTTCTGTGCTTCCTGATATTGACCATCACGCATCAATTCCTTTTAGAACCTTGAAGATTTTTGTATTTATTTTGAGCTTTTCGGCAATTTTTATTCTTATTGCCGGACATAGTGAAATTTTAAAGCCCGCAACAGAGAAAATTTCTGAAATTTTTCCGGACCTTCCAACTGAAATAATAAAATTTAGTCAAATTGCATTAATATCGCTTGCGATTGGAATTCCGGCAGTAATAATACTCAAAATCATCAAACCGCCGCATAGAGGAGTAACACACAAAAAGATGTTTGGAATTTTTATCGCATTTTTGTTATTTTTCTTCTTTTATTTCACATTCTCGTATCAAAATTTTTCAGTAATATCTGCTCTTTCGTTTCTTACAGGGTTCTTTTCCCATCTGGCTTCGGATAAAATTTTGTTTAAATTCTAATATTTAAATACAGTTTGCTAATTTCTAATACATGACTATCGGCTATTATAAAAAAGTGAGTAAAATAACTTCATCAGTTTATTTACTCTCTTTCCTATATTATAGTCAATCTGTTGACTTTTTACACTATTGAAGCAGATTAACGAATCATATATTGGGGGTAAATGTTGATAGGTTCACCATAATTATATTAATGGGAGAAAATTCTCATTTCAATTGAGTGGCGAAGTTTAATTTGCTCAAAATTTAATTTAGCCGATAGTCATGTAATAAATTTAAATTATCCGATAAATTTTAAATATCTTAAAATGGTAAAGGCAGATACGGAACATATAATAAAAGCAGGAAGGGGCGGCAATAAATTAATAGCTGTTGGTCTGATTGCCCTTCTTCTTATAATGGGAGGATTATCATTAATAAATATATCAAAATCACTTTACAGCACAGCTGTCAATGAAGGTGGTTTAGGTTCGGAAGAGGCAAAAAGTATATTGGGTGATACTTTAACCATTCTTATAATAACCTCATTAATAGGTGCATTGGCATTTTATCTTGAAGGCAGTCCGAAATTTACAACTGCAATATTACTTGCCGCTGTTGTTGCGATATGTAAAGCAGTGATGGTTATGGATTTTATTGCAGATGACTGGCTTTTTTATGTAGGATTAGGAATATTATCGGTTGCAATTGCATATACAATTAAATTGCTGAAAGAGGAGGCTGATTAATAGGGCAGGTAATAACAAGAATAAAAGATAACCAAAACCAAATATAATCAAAAAATAAAAAAGGTAACTATTCTGCCACCTCAAAAAATTAAGGGTAAATTTTTAATTTTTCTATTTTTTGAAAATTTCACAAGTATTAAAAAATATTTGAAATATTTTTTAAGATTGAAAATTTATTTATAAATTTTCAGTAAATTTAGCACCATCTGAATAGTTACAGATATAGATTTGAAGTTAACAAATAAATAATATTTATCATGAGTTTCCTAAATAACCGATTAAAACTTAAAAAGTTTGATCGTAATTATATCTCTAAAATACAAATCGCTACACTGCAAGATCATTAATTTTTTGTGCTGGAAAGTTGGGATTAAGGGAAAAATTTATCCAGTCGGACTCCGAATTTATGCATTTCTGTTTTTGTCATTTCCTCAGTGATTTCTTTTCCCGCTCCGCCTCTAACCTTTATATATTTATTTCCTTCCTTCTTAACTTTATATACGAAATTTTCTTTATATAGCAAAATATTATCCGGTGTTTTTTCAATTTTCATCACCCTTCCCGTTGATTCATGCTTGTTGTTAAAGACCTTTTTTATACTTAATCTTCTGACCATTTTAGATATGTCTTAAATTTTAATGTATTTTATAAATTTTAATGTATTTTAATGTATTTTAATGCAAGGATGTATAAAGTTAANGACATATAAATTTATATGTAAAGTGGGCCTGAAGAGATTTGAACTCTTGACCGCTCGGTTATGAGCCGAGCGCTCTAACCAAACTAAGCTACGGGCCCATAAATTTAAATTTACGCCTCGAACAGGACTTGAACCTGCGACCATCCGATTAACAGTCGGGTGCTCTACCAGCTGAGCTATCGAGGCAACCAAAAAACCAAATCAATAAATAATTTAATTTTGAAAAACTAATTTTTTGTGTAAATAATTAACATTTGATAAATAAATTTAATAAATAAAAAATAAAATTTTGGTAAGATGATATTAAGTATCGGAAGGGTCTGTAAAAAGGTTAAGGGAAAAGATGCGGGAAAATATTGTGTAGTTGTTGATAAGGCAGGAAAAACAGTTGTAGTTGACGGAAGAGGAATGAAAAGAAGCAAAAGCGATATCTTTCATTTAGTGCCGATGCCTGTAACAATAGATATAACAAAAAACGATAATAACGAGGCGATAGTTAAGAAACTTGCAGAGGCAGGAATTAATTAAATCCGGAACAATAGGTAAATTTTGAAATTTTTACCTATCGCCTCACGATGTTAAAAATGTTGAAAATAATATCTTTTTTTGTTTTTTTATTAATTTTACTCAACAAGATGTAAGGGAATTACCAAAAATGAACCTCTGCTATTGTGACAATATATAAAAAGGCAAACTTTAGACAATTTTTTAAAGTTGTAATTTATGCGCATATATTGTTATGGTATATAAGAGGTCTAAAAATTTTAGTTTCCTTACAACCTGTCAAGTTTTGCGTTTTGAAAAATTTACACTTATAAATATATCCTCTCAAAATTTTATGGTAAAATGGTATCCTCTCAAAATTTTAGGGTAAAATGTAAAAATTTAGTATTTTGCACCTGTAAAGTAGAGATATACAATTTAATTTACCCTGTTTTATTGAGAGGATACGTAAAATGTAAAAATTTAGTATTTTGCACCCGTAAAGTAGAGATATACCATTTAATTTACCCTGTTTTATTGAGAGGATACTTATAAATTTTAATTTTTTCTGCTTTATTGATGTCCATTTATAGGTAATTTGATAACTGAAACATTAAAACGCAAAACTTCAGTAATTTTATTAAAGGTAACTATTTAGTCACCCTCATTTTGAAAATACCCTCCGGATAGTTACAATTGTTACAATTAAATTTCTATTTTGTCCCCGTTATTTAAGATGAAAAGATTTTTATTTATTTTATACCCTTCTTCACATGCCAAATCCATATAAGCTCCTTTCATTTTGGTTGTTCCGTGAGAAGGAATAATAATTTCCGGATTTAGCAAATTTATCATCCTTCGGTGTTCTTCTTTTGATGCATGCCCGCTTACATGAACATCCCTGAAAATTTTAACCTTGTTTGCCTTAAATTTCGCCTCTAAAATTTCGCGGTTTGCAATATTGGTTGCCGTAGGAATTACATTTGAAGAAAATATAAGCGAATCATTCTTGTCAAATTTAAAATCGGAATTGACAATTTTTGACAACACGGAATGCTCCTCACCCTGATGCCCTGTTGCTATAATTAAATATTCCTCTTTTTTATTTTCTATTGATTTCAGTAAATCAATCACGGAGTTTATTTTTCTGATAAATTTTGTATCTTTGGAAATTTTTATGAGTGATAAGTCCTCTGCGCTTTTTAAATTTGAGATAAGTGATTTTCCCATTACAACAACCTTTTTGTTAAGTCGGTGTGCCGTTTCAAATATTGTTTTAAGTCGTTCAATATGGGTTGAAAATGTTGATACGATTGTTAGTCCTCCGCCGTCATCGGCAAATTTAATAGTATCTTCAACATTTCTGGAAGCAACGGATTCCGAGGGGGTTTTTCCTTTTTCATGAGCATTTAATGACTCCGTAATGAATGCCTTGACTCCTTCTTTCCCTATTTCTATTAATCGTCCGTAATCAACCTTTGCGATATTAGAAGCATCATCCAATTTAAAATCATTAGCATAAACCACATTGCCTTCTTTTGTGTGTAAAACAACTATTGATGCCTGCGGAATACTGTGTGTAACCTCAACAAATTCAATTCCGATATTATTTATTTGAACAATTTTTTTATATTGCGTAGGGTTAAATTTACTTTCGGGAGATATTCTTCTTCCTATTGCAGACGCATAAGGTGTTGCAAAGAGCGGAACATTGAGATTGTTTATTCCTACCGCTCCGATATGGTCCAAATGTCCGTGAGAAATTACCTGTGCAAGTATGTTTCCTTCAACACCAGCAATATTCGGAATAGCGCCCACTTCAGCTAATCGTTTTTTTTGTTCCGCAACCCGCATTGCTTCCGGCTCCAGGTCATACATCTGAAGAACATCTATTCTTATTCCGTTATCTATTGCGATATTATCTCCTTCCACATTTACAACAGTCATATTTTTTCCGACTTCATTATAACCGCCAACAGCATAAATTTTCATCTTTTACAAATTTTAACTTTGTCTTTAAATTTTTGGTAGTGCTAAATAAGTGATGATAAAATTTAATATTTAAACCAAAATTCAATACCTGGAAAGGTTAAAATACATAAAATTCAGGACTTACGCAAACCAAAAGTAAACCATTGAATTACCGAAGCCTTTTTACGAGGCAAATGCGTAAGTCCTAAAATTGTTACAAAAGAGCATTATATCTTTAGCACTACCAAATTTTTATCTATCCAGTTAAAAAAGTTATCATCTCCTTTTTCTATGGATATTGAGAATATTGCAGGAATCTCATAAGAATGAATTTTCTTAATCTCTTCCGTAACTTTTTCTGCCAATTCGCCTCTGGTTTTTATGAGCATTGCTATTTCATTACTTGTTTCAAATTTTCCCTTCCATTTGTAGAATGATTTTATAGGAAATGTGTTGATGCAGGCAGCTAAATTTTTCTCAATTAAATTTTTACATATATTTTCCGCTTCTTTTTCACTACCGGCAGTTGTATAAACAATACTATAAGTCATTGTAATAAATTTCCGTTTATAATTATTCTGTTTATAATTATAATTAACAAAAAAACTATTAAAATTTAAAAATTGTAATCATCTTATTGCATTCCCGATAATTTCAACTACCTCTTCGGCGAATTGACAATTTTCATTTGTGATTTTTTAATTCCATTTGTAATTAGTTTGTAATTAGTTTGTAATTAAGATTAACACAAAAAATTTAACAATGGGCGAAACAGATGCAACAAATGCAATAACAAATGGAATAAATTTCATAATCAATGAATTCACACGGGTTGAATATACTTGGTTCAATACAATTATGTTCGGAATTATTTTAGTTGCTGCCTTGTTCTTTGTTATAAAACTAATGAAGAAATGGAATATAGAGATTGATAAAAATTTTGTGTTTGCCTTGATTCCGTTTATCCTTTTTGGCTCTACGATGCGTGCATTAGCAGATGCAGAAATTTATCCGCACAGACCCGATACATTGGCATTTTTCTTTATTGCCCCGGGCATATATTTTACAATATTTATCATTACAGTTGGAACTTTGCTTATCGGACTTTATTTTTTTAAAAAAAAATATTACAAATTTATGCTTGTTGCCGGAGGGCTTTTATTCGGATTAAATTTATTTCTGATAGGAAATTTTTTATTTTATGCTTCTGCAACGGCAAATTTTGGCGTATTCGTTGCTCTTTTGATTTTCGGATTATGGGCAATTGTCATTTATGCACTTATGAAATTAAAATTTTTAAATTTTTTTAAATTTTCGGACTTTTTAAGATATGAAAAGAATTATATTATTATATCGGCACATTTATTTGATGCTTCTACAACTTATGCAGGAATTGCTTTCTTCGGTTATTTTGAAAAGCATGTTCTTCCATCAATAGCGATTGAAAATTTTTCTGCTGCAATTATGTTTGTGTTAAAGCTTATTGTAATTCCTGCTCTTTATTTTGTAGATAAGATAGATGACAAGACAACAAGAAGGATGATTAAAATAGTAATATTTATACTAGGAATTTCTCCCGCAATAAGAAATTTTACGAGAATTTTGTTAGGGGTCTGAAAAATTATAAATTATGAAATTTTATGAATATGCTCAATAAAGAGTGGATGTTACTTGTGATTTTTTAACTGTTATAAGTGATTTACCATTTAATATTGAGCAAGTTCAATTTTATAAACAAATCAAAATTTATAATATTAAATTTTATTAAAATGAAAATTTTTTTGGATACGGCAAATGTTGATGAGATAAAAAAGATGTGTGAATTAGGTATTGTAGACGGCGTTACAACAAACCCAACTCTTATTTCAAAAGAAAAAGGAAAATTTAAGAATTTGAGCGAGTTAATAGGAACAATTTGCGATGTTGTCAAAGGTCCTGTAAGTGTGGAGGCAATAAGTGATGATGCAAACGGCATCGTTGCCGAGGCGGAGAAATTTGCAAAAATTTCGGACTATGTTGTGGTTAAAGTGGCAATGACAACAGATGGACTAAAAGCAGTAAAAATTTTAAGTAAAAAAGGTATAAAGACAAACATGACTTTGATATTTTCGGCAAATCAGGCACTTCTTGCTGCAAAGGCGGGTGCGAATTATGTAAGTCCGTTTATAGGGAGAATTGATGATACTGGTCATGAAGGGATGCAGGTAATTGAAGACATAGAGGAAATTTTTTCAAATTATGCTTTTAATACGGAAATTATAGTTGCAAGTATCAGGCATCCTTTGCATGTGCTGGAAGCGGCAAAAATCGGAGCGGATATATCAACAATTCCTTTTGATGTTCTGGATAAGATGCTCAAGCATCCTTTAATTGAGATCGGAATAAATAAATTTAAGGCAGATTTTGAAAAGGTGAAGGACGCACATAAAATATGAAAAAATATGAAATATAAATTTTAATTAAAATTTTGTTTGGTAGTGATAAAGATGTAATGATATTTTGTAACAATTTTATGTATTTTAACATTTCTCGGTATTGAATTTTGGTTTAAATATTAAATTTTATCATTACCTATTTAGCACTACCTTTTGTTTTAATCATAATTTTCAATCCTAATTATTATAAAAATTTAATTTTTTAAAATGTCTGTTGTAGAATTCAGAGCGTCTAAAATAGAAGGAGGACGAATTGTGGACTTTGAGAAATTTAAGGATGAAATAAGTTTGGGCTATGATTTTAAGCCATTAGGAGTAACCCATGAAATGTCTGAAAAATTCGGTGATTATTTGAGGGTAAAGTTTGAATTTAATGTCAAATATTCGCCGGATGTCGGAAATTTAAAGATTGAAGGAAGTGTTGCGTATAAAATAGAAGACGAAAAGAAGGACTTTGCCGAGGACAAAGGTGAAATTAAACTTTCAAAAGAGACTTATCAAAGGGTTTCAAATACGATTATGAAGATGTCCCTTATAGAATTATTCGGCATAGCAAGGAGTTTGTATCTTCCAGTTCCTTTTGACCTTCCGAGAATAAATTTCAAATAAAAAAGAAATTTTTGAACAGTCCGATTTTTGGTAGTGATAAAGATGTAATGATATTTTAAACATTATGGTGAATCCATGGTTGAGTGCCAAATAGAAGTAGGACACTAATTTATTAAAATTTGGTAGTGATAAAGATGTAATGATATTTTAAATATTATGGTGAATCTATCAACATTTTACACCCAATCTACGATTCATCAATCTGCTTCAATAGTGTAAAAAGTCAGCAGATTGACCACGATCTCAATTTTAATTATGATTCAACAAATTATAACTTATCATTACCTATTTATACTTCACAACTTCACAGACTGCGTTTTTTCAAATTTATGAAACCGTAATGTAAGCAAAGAGTAAATCTCTTGTTCGTAAGCAACATACAATATGCAAATTCAATAAAAAGTGCAATTTATGCCGTTGCACAGTATAGCACTACCTTTTATTTAATCTTCAAAAATTTAATTGATAATTTACAAGTAAATATCAGTGGCTCACTTCTATTTGCTACTCAACCATTACATCGTTTGCCCCCAAAACCTATAAAATTTAAAACCAAATAAGGGCTTGTAGTCCAGTGGT
>CCXY01000069.1_pt1 | contig 12739 bp, 12 predicted proteins | sample 244351 | NCBI WGS metagenome assembly CCXY01 (sample SAMEA2779768, study PRJEB6121) | groundwater metagenome | isolation source: sulfidic groundwater | reverse complement strand
GGTTTATGATTTCGTTTGCGGTAAATTTTCCTGCTTTCATGTCCCTGACAGGTCTTGAATTTAAATTTTGATTCATTTTAGTAAACTTGGCTTGTTAATTAATTGTTATTAAATTTGTCTAGTAACTATTCAGAGGCATTAAATTTATGTTAATACATTGTAACCATTAATATATGAACTATTCAGAGAGTACAAAATTTTACTGAAAATTTATAAATAAATTTTCAATCTTAAAAAATATTTCAAATATTTTTTAATACCTGTGAAATTTTCAAAAAATTACTGAAAATCCACAAGATTTTCAATCTTTAAAAATCTAAAAATTTTTAAATTACTTGTGATTTTTGGGGTGGCAGAATAGTTACTTTGTTTATTATAGTCAATCTGCTGACTTTTTACACTCTTAAAGCAGATTAATGAATCGTGTATTGGGTGTAAAATGTTGATATATTCACTATAAATTTAAATTTTGCACCTATTTTCGCATTTAAATTTTGCAGTAAATTTATACTTCACAACTTCACAGACTGCGTTTTTTCAAATTTATGAAACCGTAATGTAAGCAAAGAGTAAATCTTTTGTTCGTAAGCAACATACAATGTGCCATCCAATAAAAAGTGCAATTTCTGCCGTTGCATAGTATATCACCTTTGAATTAATTTATACTATTGTCTCAACTCCTTTTATTACTAATTCAACAGCAATTGCAGCAACAACAATTCCCATAATTCTCGTTAGCACTTGCAATCCGGTAATTCCCAGATGTTTCAGTAAAATTTCACTATTATTCAGAACAAATTTTGTTATAATAAATACCAATATGATTGCCAATATAATCATCACTTTTTCTTCTAATGTTTCGGATAAATTCATTAACATTATAACAGTAGTAATTGCACCCGGACCCGTAAGAAGAGGAATTGCCAACGGAAAGATTGCCACATTTTCTTTTTCCAGTGACTCTTTTTCCTGTTCCTCGCTGTGTGTCGTTTTTGATTTTATTCCGAAAAGCATTTCAACAGCAATGAGAAACAGCAAAATCCCGCCTGAAATTTCAAGTGCATTAATAGAGACTCCTAAAAATCCGAATATATAATTTCCCAACAATGCAAACATTAATGCTATTCCAGCTGCAACAATTACTGCTAAATTTACAATCTCTTTTCTTCTTTTTTTGCTGTATTTTTCAGTCATTCCCAGATATACGGGAACAAGTCCTGGAGAATCCACAATCACAAATATCGGAATGAAAATTTCCAGAAAAGATAACATCTTAAAAAAGGTCTGAATTATAAAATTTAAAACAATCCCGATCATCCAAACCGCAAACAAAAATTATTATTGCATTGCCGAAACCTTATCTGTCAATCCGGATTTATACGCATTATCAGCGACAAAATTTATTATCTCTGTTGCTTTCTTAACATCACCTTCACTGAGCCATATCACTCCGTTCTGGCCGACAATAATTCTGCTCTTTGATTTGTCCTTTATTAAATTTAGCATTGATTTGTTTTTTCCGATGACTCTCGGAACCCTTTTCGGATTTACTTTTATAAAATTTCCCCCAAAAATTTTGAATGCCCTTCCGACATATGTCTTTTTAACTTCATCAATATCAGATACAATCACGGATACAATATCTCCGATATTATAATTTTCCTCCTGCTTATTTCTAAAATCATTGCTTTTTTCCGAAATCATGACACCTTCATAAGGCGAATTTATATCCACAAAACAAACAGGCCCTCTAACTCCTGTAATTACTCCGATAACAACATCATCTCTTCTCGGAACATAGACCCCATTCAAAGAGATTACAGATATTCCGTTCCCGATGCTTGCAGTACCATAAATTTTTGAATAAATTTTTGAATCCTCAACAATACAATTTTCTCCGTGTCGTTCTTTTTCCGCCAGCAACTGTCCCGGAATTACCACATCTTTATCTTTTACATATAACATTTTTATAATTTTATGCTTTATAATTTTATACTTTATTTTTAACTATCTTTTATATAATTATGTCTATAAAGTTAAATTTTGTTAAAATTTTGAATTGTGTTTTATTTTTAGCAACCAAGTCGCTAATGATATGTATTTTACCTCCTTGTTTTTAATTGTTTCTTTTCCTTCTTTGTCTTGATTCACAATAAGCAAATCGTCACATTTCAATTCATCGCTCGCCTTTAACAGTGCTTTGATTTCTCTCTCTTTTGTTTTGTAATCATTTATATTCCAGCAGACTTGTATCAATTGCTCCGCATTCAGACCATTTTTAATAACGAAATCAACCTCTTCGTGCTGCTGGTTGTGCCAGTAATATATTTTGGTATTTACATTCTCTACCTCCTTTTTCCGTAATTCAATTGCTACGAGATTTTCTAAAATTTTTCCGTAATTAGAGGTGAATTTAAATCCCACTGCATTTGATAATCCCGTATCAATAGAATAAATCTTTCTCGGAGCTTTCTCTTGCTCCTTAACTTTAAATGAAAATCGTTTCACAAAAAATATGAGATTTGCTTCTTCCAAATATGAAGAAAATTTTCCCACAGTAACTGTTGATGTATTTAAAAATTTTGCCAACGAATTAAAAGTTACTGAATTTGAGATATTTGTCATATAAAATCTCGCGAGCATTCTTAATTTCTCGCTCTTTTTTAATTTATATCTCTTTTCTATGTCCTTTGTCAATATGTCATCAAAATAAGTAAGCAGCAGCTCTTTTTTATTATCGCTCAATACAACCTCCGGAAACCCGCCAAATTCAAAATATTCGTTTAAGAATCTTTGTATATTTATTTTGTTCGCTATTACATCAAGTTCGTCCTTTATCTCTAAATTCCTGAAATGGATAAATTCCTCAAAACCTAAAGGAAAAGTAAAAATATCAAGATGTCTTCCGGTTAAAACCGTTGCCAGCTCCCCGGACAAAAGTTTTGAAGAAGATCCTGAAATAACTATATTCGCCTTTTTTAGTTCGTGCATCGTTCTAACCCATCGCTCCCAATTTGGCACATTATGAATTTCATCAAGGAAAATGAATGGAATTTCATCAGGATTTAAAATCTCCGTATATGTTTTATAAATTTCATCAATAAGCCCGGGATAAAAATCTACGATTCGTTTATCCTCAAAATTTATCATTAATATGTTTTTACTTTTTATATTATTCTCTATCAAAGCCCTTATTACCTGTCTCATAATGTATGATTTTCCGGATCTCCGGACACCAATTATCGCAACAACAATATTTGTTTTTAAAAATTTAATGCACCTGTTTGTATAATCCTCCCTTTTTTCACCTGTGTATAATTCCTTTTTCCAGAAATTCCAATCATATAATATTTCCAGAATATCTGACTTTTCCATTATATGGCACTATGATAATTTATAATTTTAATTGAACTTGCTCAATATTAAAGGGTAAATCACTTATAACAGTTAAAAAATCACAAGTAACATCCACTCTTTATTGAGCATATTCTTTTAATTGCGTATTTTATTACGATTTTCTTTAATTAACTAAACAAATTAATTGATTTTTGTTTAGTGAACTAAACAAATTAATTGATTTTTGTTTAGTGAACTAAACAAATACAAGATAATTGTAAAAAGTTTGTTTTTACAAAGTTAAATTTTAAATTTTGTTATACTGCTCAACGGCAGAAATTGCGCTTTTTATTGAATTGTATATTGTATGTTGCTTACGAACAAGAGATTTACTCTTTGCTTACATTACGGTTTCATAAATTTGAAAAAACGCAGTCTGTGAAGTTAGGAAGTATATTTTCAAAACTCATAATTTTGTAAATATCCGAACGATTTTCAAAATTATAAAAATTTTGTAAATACACGAACGAAGTGAGCGTAAGTGAGGCTAAAAATTATTCAACAGCAATTCCTTTGATTTCTTCAATGGTCTTGTAATTGTGTTCGCTCATAAATTTATCCATTTCAGCAGAAATTTTTTTGAATACATCTGTGCCCCTGTCCCGAATCGCACTTCCGATTCCAACTGCACTCGCACCTGCCATGAGCATTTCAATTGCATCTTCTCCGGTTGTTATTCCGCCGATTCCGATAATGGGAACATTTAAATTTTCCTTTTTCATCATTGAATAAATTTCATAAATTTTTGCCATAGCAATCGGCTTAATTCCGATGCCGCTGTATCCCCCGAATTTGTTTGCAAGTACCGGTTTTGCAAAATTTATGTCAATCTTCATCGCCCTGACAGTATTTATTGCAGCGAGCGCATCACAACCACCGTCAATTGCTGCTTTCGCTATTTCTTTAATATCCGTAACATTAGGAGAAATTTTTACAATGAGCGGTTTAGCAATAATACCTTTAATCTCTTTTATTAAATTTTTTAAAATTTTCGGATTTTTACTTATGCTGTCATCAACATGCGGACAGGAAACATCAATTTCAATCGCATCGGTAAAATTTTCAGTCATTCCCGCAAGATTCGGAAATTCATCAATCGTTCCGAAGATGCTCGCAATCAATTTTGTATCAAGGTTATAGGACTTAAATTTTTCCAGTTCTTCCTTAAATTTTTCAAATCCCGGATTAGATAATCCGATTGCATTTAGTAAGCCGATTTTTTGTCCGTTTTCACTCAGTTCAATCACGGTTGGATTTTCATAACCCTTTCGCCCGTTTATTGAAAATGATTTTGTCGTTACGGCACCCGCTCCGTTTTCAGCAATCCGCTTTAATAATTCCGCATTTGTTCCGAGTATCCCCGCTGCTAATATCAGGGGATTTTTTAAATTTAATTTTCCTAATTTTGTTGATAAATCAGGCATTTTATTTTTGCATTAAATTTTGAGTTAAATTTTTTTGCCGATATTTTTCCCTTCTTTTTCCCTTCTGCTCCTTTCCATATCCGTAGAATCGTTCATATCCGCACCTTAAACATAAAATTTCAACCCTCTTTTTCTTTGAATTCAACCGAACCCTTGAATTTTCCGGATTGAAAAAGGTCTGACATTGCCTGCAGAATAATCCCTTTTTATTTCCGAGCCGCAGGTTGCAAAATTTTGCTATTCTTATTGCCGATTTAACATAGTCCCTTGCTGATTCCTCCGTGTCGGTTTTTGCCAGTCCGAATAAAATTTCAACTCTTTCTTTTCCAAGACTTTTAAATTTTTCTTCGTCTTTTTTATATGCCATATTAGTATATTTGTCCCCTTTAAAATACCCTTTTCTTTGACTTTAATTTGTCTATTGTAAATTTCGCCGTTGATGCAATATCCATTACAGCCATCACTCCTGCCTGAATCGGATCCGTAACAACCAAATCAGCATGATCCGGAACACTTCCTGCCATATTCAGACAAATGACTTTAATTCCGTATCGTTTTACTTCTTCAACTGCCTTTGAAATTTCTCCGCCCATCAACGAACCGGCAAGTATTAATGTTTTTGCTCTCGGCAACCTCGCTACTCCTCTGACCGCTTCCGCAATTTCATGTTCTCCTATAACGGGAATCGTATCAACGCTGATTCTTTCTCCCCTTATGTTGTGTCTGTCTGCCTCGCTGATTGCTCCGTTTGCAACTGCAGCAACCTGCGCCCCGCCCCCTATTACAATAATTCTTTTTCCGTAAATTTCATTGAAAGATGAGACATTCTCAACAGATAAGGCAACATCTAGTTCCTTCAATCTCGTAATTAAATTTTCAAATTTTTCGTCGGGTTTTTGTTTATCTTCTATTTCCAATTCCATATATAATCTCATTCTTCCCGCTCTTTCAAACTGTTCAATATAAACAATATTCCCGTTAAATTCAGCAATCTTTTCTGCAATCTTCCTTAATGCTCCGACTACATTTTTCGGCTCTATCCACAAAGCAATTTTATTTGTCATAGTAAATGTTTATGTAAATGTTTTTGTTCCTATTTTAATTATTGTTTTATCTCTATTTTAATTATTGTTTTAAACAAATTTTTTAAATAAATTAGGACTTACGCATTTGCCTCGTAAAAAGGATTCAGTAATTCAATGGTTTACTTTTGGTTTGCGTAAGTCCTGTAAATATTAAATAAATTTATAGTTAAATTTAAAATGCTCATCGTTATTGCCGGAAAAGGAGGTGTCGGAAAGACAATGGTTTCGGCATTGCTTGTCAGATGTATTGCCGAGTTAAAGAAAGATGCAAAAATTTTAGCAATAGATGCAGACCCCGCCTCAAATTTTGCGGATGCATTAGGAATAAAGTCATTAATAAGCATCGGAGAGATTATAGAAAATTTTGCAAATGCGAAGCAGGGTAAAGAAAACAATAATAAAAAATTTTTGGATTATTTGAAGGATAAAATTTCTGAAAATACAGCACATACGGAAAAATTTGATTTTATTGAGATGGGACAAGGAGAAGGAGCAGGATGTTATTGCAGTGTCAATGATGTTTTAAGATTTGTTTTGGAAGAAAAACAAAAGGACTATGAATACGTTGTTGTTGATTGTGCGGCGGGATTAGAGCATCTTTCAAGAAAAACAACAACAGGAGCAGATGTTTTGCTCATTGTTACGGATTTATGCGAGGCCGGCTTTAGAAGTGCGGAAACGATAAAGAAAATTGCAGTAAATTCAGGGGTTAAAGAGGATGCTATGTTTTTGGTTATAAATAAAGTAAGGATAGACAGCGAAAAAGTAAAAACCGGCAGCGAAATTTTAAATGAAAGAATCGCAAACACAAAAATTTTAGAAATTTGCAGGATTCCTTATGATGAAAATGTTGCGGAATATAATACCTGTGCAATTCCTTTAATAAATCTTCAGGTATCTTCAAAAGTATATCTTAAAATAAAGGAATTGGCTAAATTTTTAACAGGATAAATATATACTCAATAACGGCAAAAACATCGCTTTTTTATAGCACATTTTTTAAAGATTTGAAAAACTCAATTTATAGGAATGCAAAGTATATAAATAAGAGATATGCTCTTTATCCGCATTACGATTTCATAAATTTGAAATGCTCAATTTGTGAAGTTGTGCAGTATAATATTACATGACTATCGGCTGTTGACCGAATTAAACATTCCCACAATGAACCATTAACCATTAAACAGCATACTTAACTGTGATTTATATCCAAAATGGTATCATTTAATTCGACCATTTTTTTATAATCGCCGATAGTCATGTATTACCTCTGTATAATTCCATTGGTCTCAAATCAACAGGATGTAAGAGAATTACCAAAAATGAACCATTGCTATTGTGACAATATATAAAAAGGCAAAATTTAGACAATTTTTAAAGGTGGAATTTATGCGTATATATTGTTATAATATATAAGATGTCTAAAATTTTAGTTTTCTTACAACCTGTCAACAAAGAAAACCAATCTGTCGTTCTGAAGTTTCATTGTTTCATTTTTTGGTATAGCGATTCTCATAGCAGCGACCTTCGACTAACTTGAAGTTATCTTCTTGTGTTTCAAGATAAAATTTATCAGGGCGGCATGTAAGATATGTTTGTTTGGATTAACTCATTCCACATGCAAACATAAAATAATAAATCACAAACATTACAACAAAACCGATTATTCCAACCCATATACTGCTAAATTGTTTGATATTTAATTTTTTACCAATAATACATGCAAATAATGTTACAGAGCTGCCACTGAGTAATGCATATAAAAATAAAAAGAATGCGAAGTGAAGTGTATCATCAATCGAAAAGTTATTAAAACACAAACTTTGTTTTATATAAAAACCGATAAAGAATCCAGTTCCAGCGACAATGGCATTTCTCTTTGATAAAAATAATCCTACAGCAAATAGTGGAAAAAGTAATATGCTATATACAACAATACCTAGTGGATGAATCTTTAGTATGATTGCAACAAAAAACCAAATTATTAAAATCAATATAAGCAATAACACGTCTTTATCTATATTTACAGGGACTATTCCAAAACCCTTTTTCATCATCGAAGTGTCTCTACCAGTATTTATTGTAGCCATTATATAGATCATCTGTTGATCTTACTTCTGAGTTATACTTCACAACTTCACAGACTGCGTTTTTTCAAATTTATGAAACCGTAGAATATGCTCAATAAAGAGTGGAGGTTACTTGTGATTTTTTAACTGTTATAAGTGATTTGCCCTTTAATATTGAGCAAGTTCAAACCGTAATGTAAGCAAAGAGTAAATCTCTTGTTCGTAAGCAACATACAATATGCCATTCAATAAAAAGTGCAATTTCTGCCGTTGCACAGTATATCTTAAAATAAAGGAATTGGCTAAATTTTTAACAGGATAAATTTTAAAATTTATTGCATCACTTTACTTTATCCCTTTCTTCATCAGCACAATTATTGAAAGCATCAAAAATATTAAAGAGTAGGCAGTTGAATAAAGCATACTCAAAAATAATTTCATATTATCATTCTTTCCGATGGCATCTGCTCCTAGACCATAATATGAAAACGGAGAAATATACTGAGTTAATGACAAAATTTTTGAGACTCCGTCTTTTAAAATTCCGATTAAAGATGTCGGGTCAAACGGTATAAAATTTAAAATGCCTCCGATACCTTCAATTACAGTTAAAAATATAGTGACCCCTATAAGAATAAATATGGAAGTAGTAACATTTGAACTCAATGTTGATAAAAATAAACCGCCCGCTATTGCACAGGAAATTAAAAATACCGAAAGAACCGCAACCTTTAAAATATCAATGATATTTATCTGAATTGAAAAAGCAAAGCACAAAAGTATGAAGAACATCGTGGAGAGCAGTAAAATTAACAGATATGTTGAAATTTTTCCAAGAAATTTTCCCACAATAAAAGAAAACTCATCCACAGGAGAATAAAATAACAATTCAATTGTTCTTTCCTGTTTTTCTTTCGCAATTGCAGTAACCGAACTTATTCCGATGTAAAGAAAAGAAATCAGAACAACCGCAAACATAAATAAAGCATTTACTATTGCTGATGTTTCGGCACCCATCCCATACAGAATATTTACATTTTTACCTTTTCCGACTTCGCTCAAAATATAAAGTCCTATAAACGAAAATAGAAAAATTATAAATAGCACAATATATGCTCCGAATGATTTAAATGTTTCTGTGAAGTCCTTTTTTCCTATGACTTTTATTACATTGAGCGTATTTGTATTTAGGTTCATTTTTGTTCGGTGATTTTAATAAAAGCATCTTCCAGTGTTTTCTTATTTTCGTGCATTTTAAGTATTACACATCCTTTATCCGTTATAAATTTTGAAATTTCCCTTTTGTTTTTGCCATAAGTGCTGATTTTTAAATTGTTTCCCGATGAGTTTATATTTTTGACAAAATCAAAATTTTTTAATCCGTCAATCATTTGAGCGTTCATATCATCAACCTCAATTTCAAGTTCTATTTCGGATACGGAAGAATTTAAAATTTGTCCAATGCCGCCTTTGCTTACTATTTCTCCTTTATTCATTATAACCACATAATCACTTATGTTCTCTATCTCGGTAAGTATGTGCGAGGAAATTATAATTGTTTTTCCCTCTTTTTTTTGCTCTGATATTATATCCCTGATTTCCTTTATTCCGAGGGGGTCTAAACCGGACATCGGTTCATCCAAAATTAAAATTTCCGGATTATGCAACAAGGCTCTCGCTATGCTTGCCCTCTGTTTCATTCCTTTTGAAAATTCACCTATTTTTTTGTTCTTGGTATTGCTTAGATTTACCCATGTAAGCACAGAATTTATTCGATCTTCTTTATTTTTGATTTTATAGATATCCGCAAAGAAAGACAAAAAATCATAAACCTTCATATTTCCATAAACATAAGGCTGCTCGGGAACAACGCCGATTTTACTTTTTATTTCCATAACTTCATTACTATTGGCATCGTATAAATTTTTTCCGAATACAAAAATTTCACCTTTGTTTGGCTTTAATATTCCGGAAATCATTGAAAGTGTTGTTGTTTTTCCCGCTCCGTTATGTCCGATAAATCCGAATGTTCTGCCCTGCTCAATATATATGTTTAAATTTTTTACCGCTTCAAATTTTCCAAAGGTTTTGCTTATGTTTTGCAAAGAGATTATTGACATTGTTAAAGATAGTTATCGGTTTATTAAATTGAGCTTAATTTCCTAATTTTCCCTCTAAAAATTCCCTTACTTTTTTATTATCTGCCTTTCCCTTTGTGTTTCTCATAATTTGCCCNACCAGAAAATTTAAAGATGATTTATTTCCGTTTTTATAATCATCAACTGCCTTTTGATTTTTTGCGAGCACATCATTAATAATATTTTTTAACACATCATCATTACTTTCGGTCATCAGATTTTCCTTTTCAACAATGGCGCTTGGTAATTCTCCGCTGTCAATAACCCTTTCTAAAATTTTCTTCCCCGTATTTTCAGTAATCTGATTATTCATCAATAACACAAACAAATCCGCCAAAATTTTTTTGTTTAGCTTATTTTTTTCGTCATTCCACTCTATATCTCTGTAATTAAGCTGCCTGAGCAATTCCCTACATATCCATGATGATGAAATTTCAGCCATTTTAAAAAGATAGTTTTTGAAATCTCCTAACGATGGTGAGGTGATAAATTTGTCATGCGAAACAATTTCTTCAAAAATATCTGCAAGTTCCTTATTTCGGACAAGAATATCCGCATAATCATCTCTTATGGTATATTTGGAAATCAGTCGCTTCTTTCTGCTCCGGGGTGTTTCGGGAAGGACTATTTTTTCTGAAATTTCCTTCAGATAAATCGGCGGAATATCAGGGTCAGGAAGATATCTGTAATCATCTGCTGTCTCTTTTGTTCTCAACGGAACTGTGAGCATCTGGTTTTCATCATAACCGCGCGTTTCCATCTTTGCTTCGCTGCCGACACTTTTTAAATTTTTCTGTCTTAAAATTTCATATTTCAGGGCTTTGACCATACCTTTTTGCGAATTTACATTCTTAATTTCTACCCTTGCACCTCCTTCTATTGAGACATTGACATCTGCACGCATTACACCTCCCACATCCACTGTCCTGTTTGTATATTTTACTAAATTTATCAGTTCCTTTAAAAAATTTCTCGCTTCTTCGGGAGAATGCATATCCGGAGCACTAACGATTTCCGCAAGAACTGTTCCGGACCTGTTGTAATCAACTCTTCTGTAATTTAAATCATATTTTCCAGGATCCTCTTCAATATGAACTTCCCAAATCCCAACATTATTTAAATTTCCATCAACACCTATCGGCTCCGATGTTCTCTGGTAACCGCTTGGAAGGTCCGGATAATTATAGTGTTTTCTCTTTACAAATATCTTTTCATTTATTTTGCAGTTTAGGAGTTTTGCAAGCATAACAACTGACTTTAGCCCTTCCGAATTGAGCGGATACGGTTTAATCCCGGGCATTCCAGTGCAAACCGGACAGATATTTACATTTGGTTCTGAAATTTCATAGTAATTTGTCGGACAATCACAGAATAATTTTTCTTTTGTTTTTATCGGAATGTGAATTTCAAGCCCGATTTTTACATCGTATATTTTACCTTCTTCTTTCTTTGTTCCTGCCTCTATATTTCTTGATGGAGATAATGTCTGATTCATTTTTCAAAAAGAATAAAATTTCAAACCTTCCTTTAGGTGTAATTTTCAAATTCGCAGAGGATTTAAAAATCTCCGAACGAAGTGAGGTGACTTTTCCTGTGGAAAAGGTGTTGGCTGATTCATTTGCTCATTTGCTAAAGCAAGTATTACTCCTTTACATTACTTTTCAATGCAGATGCATATCTGCCTGCTTTTGCAATCAAATCATTTACCGTTTCTTTTGTAGGAATTCCTCTTTCTATTGCTAAATTTTTTGTATTAAAGAAGGCATTTACAATTAAGTTATTTACAGTATATTTATTGCAGATTCCCTTTGCGATTGCCAGACCCATTGCCGTTTGATGTGCGGATATAATTTTATTTTTGTATGCATCAGTATCAATATTTAAAATTTCCGGTGAAAATATTGTTCCGTTCAGATATCCTGCCTTTATTCTTAACCATAGCTCTATTGGGGTTATTCCAAGTTTTCCCAGTATTTGTGAAACAGCAGCGGGAACTCTATCTCCTTTCTTTACTATTACACCGTCTTCTCCGATTTCAACCTTTCCTTTTTTTATTGCCGCTTTTATTCCGTATTTCTGCATTTCCGCAACCATTGGCCCCGGAGAAAATGGTGTCGGACCTGCTTTTATAACAATGTCCTCTTTTGCTACGGAATTTGGTTTCGGAGGAGCATAATTCTTAATTTGTGCTATTTTTTTATATATCTTAAAAGGATTTTCATTTGAAAATATTAAAGCAGTATTTCCGATAAGATAATTTGTCATTTGCGGGTTATTTGCATTTTCAAATGCCTTTTTTGCTAATGTGTTTTTTACAACATAAATTTCTCCGAATTCCTTTGTTGCTTTTCTGATATTCTGAAAATTTGCCGAAGGTAAACCCAGAAAGTCGCCAAGTATAATTGTTTTGGAAGTCCTTATTTTTGTTGTTAAATTTTCAACGACTTTTATTTTTGCCTGTTTGACCATTTTTAATCTTGCTTTGATAGTGATTAAATTTTGATTAAATTTTTATTGTATTCTTACCGGCTGACCCATTGTTGTTTTAAGATAAATTGCAGCAATTTTTTTCTTATCCGCTTTTTCGGCAATTCCTTCCATCAGGGCATTATAATTTACCATTAAAT
>CCXY01000134.1_pt1 | contig 12815 bp, 12 predicted proteins | sample 244351 | NCBI WGS metagenome assembly CCXY01 (sample SAMEA2779768, study PRJEB6121) | groundwater metagenome | isolation source: sulfidic groundwater | reverse complement strand
ATGATTTTTTAAGTGACGCAAAAGGGGAAGCAAGACTGTATGGAGTATATGATTTATTACAAAATAAAGGGTGGATTAGTGTAGGAATAGACCATGATACGGCGGAATTTGCTGCAGAAACAATAAAAAGATGGTGGAATAAAATGGGTAAACTTTGCTATCCCGATGCTAAAAAATTATTAATAACAGCGGATGGCGGAGGAAGTAATAGTTCAAGAAGTAGATTGTGGAAAAAGCGAATTACAAAAATTATCTGATGAAATAGGTTTAGAAATATATATATGTCATTTTCCACCGGCTACAAGTAAATGGAATAAAATTGAACATCGTTTATTTTCATATATTTCAAAAAATTGGCGAGGTAAACCTTTAATAAGTTATGAAGTAGTAGTTAATCTGATTGCTTCCACCAATACGGAAAAAGGGTTGCAAGTGAAATGTGAATTAGACACAAATAAATATCAAATAGGAATAAGAGTAACAGATAATGAATTTAAAAAAATTAATTTTGTAAAAGACGAGTTTCATGGAGAATGGAACTATAAAATTATTCCAAATTGATTAAGTTATTTCGTTACAATTCCTTTGCTTACATAAATGGTACGGTTTCATAAATTTGAAAAAACGCATTCTGTGAAGTTGTGAAGTATAGATTCACCATATAAATAAATGAATAAATTTTGATAAAATTTTTCCGATGGTCTTACAATATTCATTTACGTGTTAATTTCTCATTCATTGCTCTTTCCTATGTATCGAATTTTCCGGCAAATTTCTCGCCCATCACATCAAATCCATTTTCTTATAATGAATTAAACCTTGTACGGGTTACATCAACATCTTTTTCAACATCGGAATTTTTTAATTCTTCAACATTCTTATAAACATCTTCATATTTGCCTGTATGTTGCTCTCTATACTCCAGCTTTCCTAATCCGGACAACAAATAATTAAAATTTTTGCGTTTACTATTTCGGACTTAAAACCTTCGCAAATTTACCTGCTGTTTTTAACTGCATCTTCAATAATTTCATTTATTTTGCCCGTGTCATTAATTCCTCTTTTTTGCAGATATTTTTCCGTAATTTTAATCGCGGACTTTCCGTATTTCTTATATTTATTATAAATTTCTTTTGCACCTTTTATTATGTCTGATTCCGGTATTTTTTTATTTTCAGCTTCCTTTTCTTTTTCATTTTCTTTCCTGAGCTCTTCCGGTTTTTCATTCACCGCTGCAATTTCTTCTTTTGCAACATTTATTATATCCGATTCCAGTGTTGTTTTACCTTGTTTTAGCATTAACTCATTTTTTTCCGATATTTTAGGAAGTTCTGCCTTTTCCGGTTTCTTTTCTTCATTTACCTCTTTTGGTTTTTCTGCAACTATAAGAGGTGCTTTATTTTCTTCTTTTTCTTGTTTTTGTCTTTCGATATATCTTTTATATTCTTCTTTTTCATATTCTTCTTTAATTTTTGTGAGCTCTTTAATTTTTTTTTCATACTGTTTTCTTTCTGTTTTTATTTTTTCATTTTCTGATTTTAACTCCTCATTTTCAGTCCTGCTCCTTTCAATCTCTCCTTTTAAATTCGTATATTCTTCCCTAAATTTTTCATAAATAAATTTATCCTTTACTGCTTCCCTGATAAATTCCGATTTGTTCTTTAGAGAAGATAATAATCTTTGGGTTTCTTCGTTAACATTTACACAAATAACCTTGTTTTTTTCAGCATGCTTGTCTGTTTCTGCCATTTTAAATTTTATTTATCCAGGACTTACGCAAACCAAAAGTAAACCATTGAATAACTGAAGCCTTTTTACGAGGCAAATGCGTAAGTCCTATTATCTTTGAGATTTTCAATCTTTAAAAATCTATGGAATTTTTAAATGAGAGCGAAGCGATTTTAAATTTATTTACTCGAGTTTTGCGTTTTGAAAAATTTACACTTATAAATTTTAATTTTTTCTGCTTTATTGATGTCCATTTATATGTAATTTGATAACTGAAACATTAAAACGCAAAACTTCAGTACATAATAAAAAAATGTATCCTCTCAAAATTTTAGGGTAAAATGTAAAAATTTAGTATTTTGCATCCGTAAAGTAGAGATATACAATTTAATTTACTCTGTTTTATTGAGAAGATACAAAAAAATTATATTGCAAAATTCATTAATGTTATATAACAAATATATAACAAACATAAATAAACCACATCATTTATATCATTTTATATCATGTAACTATCTTCACTCCTTTGCATGCCACATTCGGAACATAAATCCCGCCCTTGTTTTCAACATTCCCATCAATTCCCAAAATTTCCATGTCTATAAATTTCCCGCTTAATAAAAAATTTTTCAAAGGCATCATGTTTCCGTTTTCAACATAAAAACCCCTGTCAACTTTAACGGAAAATTCGGTTGTCAGAGCATTAGCGGTATGCATTCCGCTTACCGAACAGATATATATTGCTTTTTTATATTCGTCAAAAATTTCCTTAACTTTGTTCTCACTGTCAATAATTATATTGCGAAATCCAATCGCAGGAATACCTGCTCCTCCTCTGGTTGCGTTTCCTGTGGGTTCAACATTAAATTTCTTTGCCATCGTCCAGTCATAAGTAAAATTTCGGACAATTCCGTCTTCCATGAGTAAATTTCTCTTTGTTTTGCACCCTTCTCCATCAAATGTTGCAAAATTAACGCCTTTTTTCATTAAAGGGTCATCGGTTATTGTCAAATTTAAATTTCCTGCTTTTTCATTGAGCTTTCCTGTAAGTAATGACTCACCTTTATCAACCGCCTTCGCATCAAAATTATCAACAAACAAAGCGAGCAATTCACTAAATGTCTGCTGATTAAATATTACTATTTCAGGAATTTTTTTGATTTTTCCAGGATTTAATGACTCTAATGCTTTTCTTTTTAAATTTTCCATAAAATTTCCGACATCAAATAAAAACCGCTCCCCCTTTTCATCAATTGCCGTTGATTTGTCTTTTGTATTATTCCCGCTAATGCACAATCCGCTTACTCCGAAAAAAGAGTTATCTTCCTCGCATTCAACACCCTCCGAATTTACAATTTTGCCGGATGCAATTCCATAGTCAATCGCTCCTTCGCTTATGGTATTTTTTTCATCAAAAATTTTAAGATAATCTTTAACATCGTCTAATTCAAAATTTAAAATTTTTCTGTCAACATCTTTGTATTTTTCTTTGTTCGCATCGGGAAGCCCGTAAAAATCAACCGCCTTTGATAGTTTAGCGATTTTAACGGCCCTTTTCACAATGTCGCTATCTATTTTATTTGATAGGACATATCCCTGCTTTTTGTCAATAAAAATTCTAAATCCGACATTAAATTCCTTTGCACTTTCAACAGAACTGACTGTGTTTTTGTGTAAATTTGCCGTTGTACTGTTCGCCCGATACACATAAATTTCACAATCTCCGTATTTACTGCCTTCCTTTATAATTTTTTCTATTTTTTCGTCATCAAAAGCAAAAGATGTTTCATTCTCTTTTATCATGCTATTATTCATTCTATCTGACAATTATTATATAAAAATAACATTATTTATTATATAAAACATTATTTAAATAACATTATTTATTAGTATCCTCTCAAAATTTTAGGGTAAAATGTAAAAATTTAGTATTTTGCACCCGTAAAGTAAAGAGGTACAATTTAATTTACCTTGTTTTATTGAGAAGATACATTTATTATATAAAACATTATTTAAATTTCCTATAAAACCATATAACTAATATTATTACACCTAAAATAAATACATAGTCCAAAATAGATGTGTATTGCTCAATCATAGACCAGTTCTGATTTAGAATGTATCCCAAATATACCAAAATACCACACCATATAAATGAGCCGACAAAAGTATATAAGGAAAATTTTTTAATATCCATCCTTGCTATTCCTGCGGGAAAAGATATTAAATGTCTGACAACTGGAATAAACCTCGCTATAAAGACAGTCTTTTCGCCGTGTTTTTGAAAAAAATTTTCCGTTACATTCAAATGCTTCTCGCTTATGAACACATATCGCCCATACTTCAATATAAATATCCGTCCGAAAAATTTACCGACATAATATGAGAACACTGCTCCGATAACCGAGCCGATTGCCCCTGCCAATATGGCTGCTAGCATATTTAATTTCCCGTCATAAACCAAAAAGCCGGCAAAAGGCATAACCGCCTCGCTCGGAATCGGAAAGGTAGTTGATTCCATTGCCATAAGTATAATTATTCCTGCATACCCTGTTTGCTCAATAAAATGAACACAAAATTCAATTACTGGTTCTATAAGAGACATTATTTTTAGTTTTTAATAATTAAGATATTATTTTTAGTTTTTAATAATTTGTTTTTATTATAAATTTGCTAATTTTTCCGGTTTTCAAAACGAAGTTTTGAAAATACAAGCAGGACAATCAGGATAATTTAAAATACACGAACGAAGCGAGCGTAAATGAGTGGAAAGAAGTGGGCGTAAGTGAACGTAAATGAGTGGAAAGAAGTGGGCGTAAGCATAGTGAATTAAAATTTGAAGTTTATTTTTTTGTTTATTTAATGTAACATTCTAATTTGTTATATAAATTTAAATTTAAAACATAAAATCCTTAAAAAATTTTAAAATGTCAAAAGCACCTGCAGATACTATAAAATACATAATATATGCTGACGTTTCAATAGACGGAGTAGTTGATAAACCTGATGTCGTGGGAGCAATATTCGGACACGCCGAAGGTTTGCTTGGAGAGGATCTGGAACTTAGAGACCTGCAAAAAACAGGAAGAATAGGTAGAATTGAAGTAACTCTAAATTCGGTTGCAGGAAAGTCAGTGGGAAAAATAATTGTACCCTCCAGTTTAGATATTGTTGAGACATCAATTATTGCTTCTGCGGTTGAAATGGTTGATAGAGTCGGCCCATGCGGAGCGATAATCAAAATCATCAATATTGAAGATACACGGTCAGCCAAAAGAAAAAAAATAATTGATCGGGCAAAAGAATTAGTTAAAAAAATGATGATTGAACAGATTCCTGACAGTCAACGGATAGAAGAAGAAGTTAGAGGATTAGTCCAAACAAGCCAAATTATTACTTATAAAGGAACTCCGGCGGGTTCAGACATAGAAACATCCGAAACAATGATAATAGTTGAAGGCAGAGCGGATATTTTAAACCTTCTTAAAGCAGATATTAAAAATACAATTGCAGTTGAAGGCACAAATGTTCCCGATGCAGTTGTAGAATTAACAAAAAAGAAGTCCGCGATTGCATTCTTAGACGGTGACAGAGGAGGAGATATTATATTGAGAGAGCTGCTTCAAAAAGCGGATATTGACTATGTTGCAAGAGCACCGAAAGGAAGAGAGGTTGAGGACTTAGGAAAGAAAGAAATAATAATGGCATTAAGAAAAAAAATTCCTTCTGCACAATTAAGACAGGAAGAAACAACCCGGACCGCCGAAAACGAACAACCCGCAAGAGAACATTCATTACAATTACCTGTAAAACCGCATGAAAAGCCATCTGCGGAAGAACCAAAAGAAGACCCCGAGATAAAAATAAAAAATGCTTTACTGGAACAATTACAGAAAACCAAAGGTAGTTTAATGGCAAAATTATTTGACAAGGAAATAAAAAGGATAACCGAAATTGAAATTAAAGATATGCTAACAACAATTCAGTCCATAAAACCACATGCTATTGTTTTTGACGGAATAATAACACAGCGACTAATAGACGGCGCTGCTGAAAACGGAGTAAAATATATTGCAGGAATTAATCAGGCAATGATATCAAACGCAAAGGATATCGTTATAATACTTGAAAAAAAGTAATAATGAAATAATAAAAATAAATGTAACTATTCAGAGGTATTAAATTTATGTTAAGTTATATTATGCTCGTAATTAAATAAATATAGCAACTATTCAGCCAATAAATTTAATAATANGGAAATTTAATATTGTAACTATTCAGAGGTATTAAATATATGTTAATACATTATAACCATTAATATATAAACTATTCAGAGAGTATAAAATTTTACCTGTGAAATTTTCAAAAAATTACTGAAAATCCACAAGATTTTCGTATCCTCTCAAAATTTTAGGGTAAAATGTAAAAATTTAGTATTTTGCACCTGTAAAGTAGAGATATACAATTTAATTTACCCTGTTTTATTGAGAGGATACAGATTTTCAATCTTTAAAAATCTAAAAATTTTTAAATTACCTGTGATTTTTGGGGTGGCTGAATAGTTACAAAATAAATTAAAATGAAAAGCAGAAAAATATCTTTGGGCATAGAAGCAAATGATGATATTGATGCGAGAATATTTTATCATTTTTATGAGGGGGTTGGCGTAAAGACCTTTCTCGTTTCTTTTGGAAAGAATAGAAGAGTATTAAGTACATTCGAAGGGTTTAAAATGGCAAAATTTGTAGGGAACCATTATGATCCGCCGGAATTGTGGGAATGCATTCGCGGGTTGAAAATAGAACAACATAAAACACAGATATGCAAATATCTGAAAATTTATCCCGATGATACGGCAATGTTATTAACTGCTGCAGATATGGACAATATTTCTATCAAAACCGAAGAACACAGAAATATCAAAATTTGTGCTTGTGTCACAGCAGGAGTGAAGTCAAACGCCCAAAGAATAGGGGTTGATAAACCAGGAAGCATTGAGATAGACGAAGAAAAATTCGAAGATATTAAACACGGAACTGTCAATATAATAATTCTCACAAATGCCTTTTTAACAGATGGGGCGATGGCAAGGGGTTTGATAACCATAACCGAGGCAAAAACTATCGCATTTGAGGATTTACTTATAAAAAGTTCATATAATCCAAAAAATTTTTTGCAACCGGAACAGGAACAGATAACGCAATAATTGTTAGAGGATGCCAACAAAAAATAAGTTATACTGGCGGACACGCAAAATTTGGCGAATTGATGGCAAAGGCAACTACATCAGCAGTAAAAGAAGCAATTTTCAGGCAAAATGGAATCAAATAAGTGGTTTTGTTCGTGGAGCGGAGGTAAAGACAGTTGTCTGGCGTGTTATGAGGCGATAAAAAACAACATAGATATTCAATTTATCTTAAATTTTGCCGTTGACGGAAGAAGTCACGGAATAAACAAAGAAATAATAAAGTCCCAGGCAGAAGCAATTGGAATTCCGTTAATTCAAAAGGTGACAACATGGGAGAATTATGAACACAACTTTGATGAGGAAGTTTTGAAGTTAAAGGAAAAAGGAATTACCGGAATGATTGCAGGAGATATTGATCGGGAAGAACATTTGGACTGGATAAAGAAAAAAAGTGCGGAATTAAACATAAATTATTATGAACCGCTGTGGAAAAGAAATAGGGAAGAAATTTTAAATAAATTTGGAACAGATGGGTTTGAAGCAGTGGTTGTTAATTGCATTCCTCGTGCAAAATTTTTAATCGGAAGAATTATAAACAAGGAAACAGTAGAAAATTTGAGCAAAGATACAAAAGAAGCAGGTATAGACCCATGTGGCGAAAACGGAGAATTTCACACACTTGTTATAGATGGACCAATATTTAAAAAACGACTTGAAATACTTGAAAAAGAAGTAAAAAATTTTACCGAAGATATTAAAATTTATTCGGATAAATGGATTTTAGATATAAAAAAATGGGAATTGAAACCGAAACATTAAAATTAAGGGAGTTATTGGAAAATAAAGTAAAGAAAAGCATAAGTGAGGGTTGCGATGGAATTTTATTGTCTGCGGGACTTGATACCTCTATATTATCTTATGTGGCTGCAAAAAATACCAAAATTAAGGCATTTACTCTCAAATTTCGAAATGCTCCCGATGCAGAATACGCTAAAAGATTGTGTAAAATTTTAGGTACGGAACATTATGTTTTGAATATTGACGAGGAAAATTTAACAAAAAATTTAAGGGAAACAATAAAAATTTTAGGCATCTTTGATCCTATGGAAATCAGAAATAGCGTCGCGATATATACGCTCTTAAAATTTTCAAAGGATTATGTAAAAGGTGTGATGACTGGTGATGGTGCGGATGAATTGTTTTTCGGGTATGACTTTTTGATAAAAATGAAAAAAGAAGAACGAGAGAACTATGCAAAAAATATGTGGAGAAATATGCATTTTTCTTCAAACGACTTCGGAAGGTTTTTTGGCATGAAAATTTTTAGCCCTTATCTTTCCGATGAAGTAAAAAATTATGCAATGAGCATTGGCGATGAAATGAAAATAAAGAAAGGTGTTGGAAAATGGATTTTAAGAAAGGCGTATCTAAATTTACTTCCGAATGAATTTGTATGGAGGAAGAAGACACCTATTGAATACGGGAGCGGAACGACAATGCTTACGAATATATTTGACAACAAAATTAAGGATGCTGATTTTGAACAAAAGAAATTAAAATATGAAAAAGAAGACAAAGTAATTATAAGGGATAAGGAACATCTTTGTTATTATGAAATTTTTAAGGAAATTTTTGGAAATGTTAAAAAGGCGAAGGAATCTGAAATAAGATGTAAGGGTTGCGGAGCAATGATTGAGCATAAAAATTTATTTTGCAGGATTTGCGGGACAAGTAACAACAGAATGAGAATGAAATACAAAAATTTTAAATAGGTAGCAAAATGTTTTCCATAGAAAATAATTCAGTGTCTATTACAATAGAGACCGAATCACGATACAGTATAACTTATAATAGAATCAAAATACGAACACCAATTTTTAACGAAATTTAAAATGAAAAACATTTCCATATTTACCTCCGCAATAGTTCTGATTTTTATCCTTGTGCTTGCTGCCCTGATTTCATTATCGGTTGGGGCTGCTGAATATTCTATAGAAAAGGTCTGGAACATATTGACAGGACATGGAAACGATACGGAAAATTTTATAATATTCAATATCCGTCTTCCAAGGATAATTGCAGACATTCTTGTCGGAATATCTCTTGCGCTTTCAGGTGTTGTTTTGCAGGCAATTTTTAGGAATCCGTTAGTAGAGCCATACCTCTTGGGAATATCTGGCGGGGCGGCATTCGGAGTATTACTTGCAATATTTGCAGGTATATTTTTTTATGTTGATTTCTTATTTTTCGGATTTTCTTCCGTTTCGGTCTTTGCATTTTCCGGAGGAATTTTCGGGGTGCTAATCACATACTATGTTGCAAGGGTGAGAAACACAACGCCTACATTAACATTACTCCTTTCGGGAATTATCGTAGGAACTTTGTTTTCAGCACTCATTATGATTATGATGACTCTCACGGAATCAGAAAAATTGCACGGGATTTTGTCCTGGTTGTTCGGAAGTTTTGCGCATATTACATGGAACGATGTTCAAATTTTATTTCCGATTGTTATTGTTTGTGCATTGAGCTTTTATTTTTTCTCAAGAGATATGAATGCTATATTATTCGGAGAAGAAGAAGCAAAACATTTGGGAATTGATACGGAAAATCTGAAGAAAATTTTAATTTTACTGGCAACACTATTAACATCAGTTGCCGTATCTGTTGCAGGAATTATCGGATTTGTCGGACTTGTAATTCCGCATATTGTAAGAATCGTCTTCGGTCCAAACCACAAAATTTTAATACCGTTTTCGGCAATAAGCGGAGGGATATTTATGCTTGTCTGTGATACACTTGCCAGAACAATTGTAATGCCGATTGAAATTCCTGTGGGGGCAATTACAGCGATGGTAGGCGCACCGTTGTTTATGTATTTGTTAAGAAAAAAGAAATACGAATATTTTACATAAATTTTACCTAAATTTCACATAAAATTTTTCACAAAATGGAAATTTCAGTTAATACATTATATTTTACCTACAACAACACAAAAATTATTGACGGGATAACATTTAAATTAGAGAAAGGGAAATTTTACGGAATTATCGGTCCTAACGGAGCGGGAAAGACAACCTTGCTGAAACTTATGAGTAAAATTTTAAAGCCTGCAAAAGGCGAAATTTTTATCGGAGAGAAAAACATAGCGGAACTTTCTTATGCGGAAATCGCAAAAGTCGTTGCCCATATCCAGCAAAATTCATCGTTTCAGCCATTTTCTGTGTTTGAATATGTAATGTTGGGAAGAATTCCATATCTGAAACGGCTCCGAAAGGAAGGTCCGAAAGACAGAGAAATTGTTGAAAACGCATTAAAATTTACCGACACCTTAAAATTTAAGGACAAATCAATTACTGAAATTTCAGGCGGAGAAAAACAGCGGGCGGTAATAGCGAAAGCACTGGCACAGGAACCGAAAATTTTATTTGCCGACGAGCCGACATCACAACTTGACATAAAATATCAGATTGAGACATTAAAAATATTTAAGCAACTGACAAAACAGGGAATGATGGTTGTTTGTGCTTTGCATGATTTGAATTTGGCGGCGATGTTTTGCGATACCTTGATGTTGATGCACAACGGAAAAATTTTTGCAAACGGAAGTCCTGAAAAGGTATTAACCGAAGAAAATATAAAAAATGTCTATGGAATTGATGTTGAAATTAATAAGGCCAAATTTTTATATATTGTTCCGAAAATTTAATGGATGAAACTGCTCATACAGAATGCTTATTCTTATTCTTTCTTATCTTGCGGATTTGATATTCGGACAGCCACGAAATTCTATCCATCCTGTAAGGGCAATCGGATGGATGACTGAAAAATTTGAGAATAAATTTAATAACGGACAGAGCATAGGGATAGTTCGTCTTAAAGGCGCTACAATGGCAATAATAGTAATTGGTGCAACTATGTGTCTTGCTTATGTGGCAATAGAAATTTCAAAGACATTAAATTTATTATTAGGGCTGATTATTTCGGTTTATGTTGCTTATACTTCATTTACCGTCGGGGAACTGATTAAAGCGGCAAACAAGGTATTTGAAGGATTAAAGGAAAATTCATTAGTCGCTGCAAGAAAAAATTTAGCAAAGATTGTTACGAGAGATACAAAAAATTTGGATGAAGAGCACATCATAAAGTCAACGATAGAAAGCACGGCGGAAAATTTAAATGACAGCGTTGTTGCTCCTTTGTTTTATCTGATTATCGGAGGTCCCGTAATGGCAATTGGTTATAGGGCGGCGAATACACTTGATGCAATGGTTGGATATAAAAACGACAGGTATAAAAATTTCGGATGGTTTTCGGCAAAATTTGACGATGTTTTAAATTTCATTCCCGCACGAATAACAGGCATTTTGATTTGCATCTCCGCATCAATTTTAGAAAATAACGGAAGAAAGGCATTTCAAATAATGCTTAGAGACGGAAGAAAACACGAATCGCCTAATGCCGGAATAAGTGAGGCGGCGATGGCAGGGGCATTAGATATAAAATTAGGAGGATGTTATTCATATCCGGACAGTAAGAAAAAGTGCAGAGAAGATATCGGTGATGATTATTTGTATTTATCTCATGAAAAAAGGTATAAAAAAAATTTAATAAAGAAATGTGTGAATATTTGTCTTGTAGTATCTGTTTTTATAATTGTAATTGGAATTGTAATTAAAATCATCTATGGGTATTTATAAAAACAAAAAGAATGAAGGAGAAAACCAAATATAAATTGGAAAAAAGAAGACAAAATTTGCCGATGCATCACATAGATGCGTGTGTTGTAGTTGACAGGTTGTAAGAAAACTAAAAAATTTACGTATCCTCTCAAAATTTGGTGGTGCTAAACATGTAAGGCTAAATTATAATGGTGGATAAAGTACTTAATCGCACCAATGTGATTTTCAATTTTCTTTGAAAATGACAAGGTAAAGCGTACTAATCTTGACACTCGTTGACGCATTGTACAATTGAACCTTTCAATAATGTTTGTCTTGCCAGACTTTTTATCTGCCCCTATATGCTGTTTTTCTGGAATAACACCTTTGTATGCATCCAGTCATCCGTGTAAAAAACTGAATTTTCCTGATATCTTTGAGGTATTTTTTTCATAGCTCTTTAGCACTATCACGTTTTATTTTAAAGAGCCCTACATGTTTATCACTACTAATTTTTCAATAAATTTCCTAAATTATTATGTGCATCAGCGAATATGCTCAATAAAGAGTGGAGGTTACTTCTAATTTTTTGACGGTTATGAGTGATTTACCCTTTAATATTGAGCAAGTTCAAATTTTGCAATAAATTTCCTAAAACAATATGTGCATTAACCACTAACTCCGCCTTTTTTAGGTAATATTCCTAATCTTTTCAAAATTTAAGGTATTATAGCCCTTATTCTGATAAAATATTTATTTATACCTATTACCTAAATAAGTAATATGCTCATTTATCTTTTTTCCTTGCTCCGCATAACGAAAAACATGATTATATCACCTAAATTTGGAAGAGTTAGGGATTAACATAATTCGGATTTAGTCGTATTGCTTCTCTGTATTCCTTCTCTGCTTCTTCAAATCGTTTTAAATCACCCAATAAATTTCCTAAATTATTATGTGCATCAGCATAATTCGGATTTAGCCGTATTGCTTCTCTGTATTCCTTCTCTGCTTCTTCAAATCGTTTTAAATCACCCAATAAATTTCCTAAATTATTATGTGCATTCAGCATAATTCGGATTTAGCCGTATTGCTTCTCTGTATTCCTTCTCTGCTTCTTCAAATCGTTTTAAATCACCCAATAAATTTCCTAAATTATTATGTGCATCAGCATAATTCGGATTTAGTCGTATTGCTTCTCTGAATTCCTTCTCTGCTTCTTCATTAGTCGGTTTAAA
>CCXY01000054.1_pt1 | contig 13156 bp, 7 predicted proteins | sample 244351 | NCBI WGS metagenome assembly CCXY01 (sample SAMEA2779768, study PRJEB6121) | groundwater metagenome | isolation source: sulfidic groundwater | reverse complement strand
AAGAGGCGCTCCCGTGCAGGCATTCTGCAAAATTGATGCTCAATTTATAAGAAGCAGGGAACAAATTTATGAGCCGGATTATGTAATTGTTTTTGACCCGAGTTTGATGGATCAGGTTAATGTGAAAAAGAGTTGTAAAATTATTGTTAATTCCGAAAAGGACTACAACACGAAAAATGTCTTTAAGGTAAATGCAACAAAGATTGCGATTGAAACATTGGGGGTTCCGATAGTTAATACATCAATGCTCGGTGCTTTTTGTGCGACAAAAGAGATCTCTTTGGAATCAATGAAAGAGGCAATAACGGATAAATTTGGAAAAAGGGCTGAGAAAAATTTAATTGCAGCGGAGAAGGCATATAACGATTTGAATGGTCAATTTTGATTGTTTGTCTTTAAAAATTTTCATTTTGAAATTTTATAGCAACTTCATGACATTAAAAATATGAGCATTTAAAATTTTAAAATTTTATGATGAATTCGGTATTTTATGATGAAGTCGGATAATTTGTCAATAACAGGAATCATAATCCTAATAAGTGTAATTTTACTTTCCGGTTGTCTTGAAAATGTAGAAACCGGGCTGCCTGATAAAAATATCGCAAATTTAACACCTGAAAATTTAAAAACCGAAATCATTAACACAATCGAGGGCACAAAATTTTATCAATACAATGTTTCCGTTGAAGAAAAATATATGCTCAATGCAGAGGATTATTATTATAACTGGATTGTTGCTGGTCACGGCGATATGGAAAATAAAATTTCTGGTTTTGATTATACGCTTAAAAATGAGTATGGTGCTGTTTTTGAGGGTGTCAAAAATTACAATATCAAAGATACGATTTATTTTTCACACAATGTTCGGGCGCATAAGACATGCAGGGGTGGATGGATAAGGAGCTGCAGCACCACATTAAAAGGGTCCTTTCCTTTCACAACGCAACTTTCAGAGGACTGGGCAAGAGAAGACGAGATGACAATTCCTTTTGAAAGAGCCGATTCGTTATCCGCCATGAAAGAAATTTTAAGCAATTCGGATATTAAAATTTTAAGCGAAGACGAAAAGAACTACAAAATTGAGGTTGAACCAAATGATGCAGGAATAAAAATTTTAATACAACATACAGAAATAACATATAAGACGGGAGGAACAACGTACGATGATGTTTTTGAGGATACATGCAACAATATTATCGGAGGGATGAAAAATTTAACATTAATTATATATGCGGATAAGAAAACATTGGCAATTAATAAAATTTATGCCGAAGGAATATTCAAAGGCGTCTATGGAAAATCCACATTAACAGTTAATGAAAATCTTGGGGATTTCAATAAGAAGATAAACATAGAAATTCCGAAAGAGATTGAAGAGGATGTAAAGAAAAGATAAAGAGAAGATTTTCGGAGGTGTCCCGGAAATCGTGGCTTTAAACTATAGTGAATCCGCTAACTTTTTCCATATATTGCGGCTTCACATGATAGTAAATCTGTGCGTAAAATGTTAACAGATTTACTATAATATCATATGTACAGGGTAATTTTACATAATTTTGAGGTATTAACTCAAAATCGCTGCCCTTAGTGAGATCTAACAAATGAAGATCATATTAAGCCACAAAAATTAGGACATTGCCATATTTTCATCACTTTTTTCTAAACACCTTCATCTTTAATAACAATAGTGTTGCAACAAGCGCTATTATTATTGCAGCAATCATAACCAATGGCAGTTTATCATCCTGATTTGTCTTGTTTGTTTCTTCTGAAATTTTACCCTTGTCTTTCTCGCCATTGCTATTTTCATCTTCCTTTACTTTCTCTTCCTTTATTTCCTCTAATGCAGGTGTTATCGTGACTTTACTTTCGTTTGTCTCTTTATATCCGTCTTTATTTGCTTTTAATTCAATACTTATCTTCAGAGCAACAAATTCAACCTTTCCTTCAAAGTCAGTAAATTTAATAATTCCGTTGTAATTAACGGTTACATTTTCTACTGCATTTCCATCATTATCAACCGCTTTAACCATAAATTTCTCTCCTGCAACAACACCCTTATTTTCAAGCATTATTTTTAAAATTTTTCCTTTGGTTACCCCTTGCTTCTCTTTTGTTTCATTTTGCTTTTCTGCTGATTTATTTACTGTTTCTACTGTTTCATTTGTTTTGTTTGCTGTAACCGGTTGTATTTGTGTTATAAATTGTGTTCCGCCTCCTGAATTTCTGCCTGTGTTACCACCATCATAAATCACATTGCTCTTTATCTGACATTTGTGCTCATTATTGCACAAATAATTCGCCGAACAATCACTGTCGTTGTTGCATTCCCATCCGACTGACCTACAAATTCCATTAAAGCAATTATTACTCGTACATTCCTCGCTCGCATTGCAGGTGTTGTCGTTATTCTTCTTTGATGAACATTGATTTATCGTTTTATTGCAAAATTCGGATGACTGGCAATTTCCATTGCAGAAGGGAATAATAATTGTTGAATTTGTGTGATCTTCTTCAATTTTATCAACAACATCGCTGTAAGCATCTGCATTTGCAGTTAAAATTCCCGGAGAGGTATTGCCTAAAATTTTTCCGATTACTTCGTAAGTAAATGTCGTATTAACTCCTGATTCAAAGGGACCTTCAACATGCCATTTCAGTGTTGTTTTGTCTGTCTTTATAATTGTGAAATTTCCGGTTGCTGTTATCAGCTTAAATTCAGGAGATAATGTAAACAAGGTTTCAACATTTTTTGTGGTTGTATTTGCTTCAAGGATTGTTGTTATTTTAAATTTAACCGTATCATTTGGAAGTCGCGTATCGTTTATCGGCTCAACAAAAACCCATACGGGGTCAATATAATCAGCAACCCTTATTGTCGTATAACTTAAATGCTCTGCAATTCCATTCGAATATTGCCCTTTCACATAGACATAATTGTACTTCCACACATTTGAAATATTTGGAAAATCCATCGTTAAATTTATTGCCTTTACTTCATTTTCCATATCTCCCAAATTCCAGAGTAATCTCGCCGTGTTATTCGAAATTTCATAAGTCGGAGTAAGAGAGACATTTAAAAGTCGTGAGCCATCGGGCAATGTATCAATAACACTTACATTTCTTAGTTTTCCCTGCACTTTAATTGTTATTGTAATTGAGGATAATCCGTTATTCTCGCTTGGCCTATGCCACTGCCAATTAGGAGATTGTTGGGAGGTAATGACGGGAGATGGAATATAAATGCTTGATGACGCCGAACTGCTGTAATTGAATCCTTCTTTATTCCCGTCTATAAAAACAGTATTTATTATATCGTTTCCGCACCCTTCTTTCACCTTTACTTTCAAATTTAATTTACTGATTTCACAGGAATCTATATTCCACACTATCGTTCCATTTTGCACTTCGCTCGCCAAATTACTTCCGATAAATTCAAAACATTCGGAAAGGTTATCCCTCAATGTAATATTTGTGAAATTTTTCGCTTTTACTATAATCGTGTAATTAAACTCCTCGCCCCAAGAATATCGCTGCCTTTCAGCGGTCTTTGAAACAAAAATTCCGCCGCATTTGTTGATTTCATAAACGGAAATTTTACTCTTTGTCTGATAACTATAACCAACATAATAATAATAATCTCTACTTAAAACGACAAGTTCCTTTTTGCTGTCATTATCAACATCTTCGAATAAAATTTTTTGAACATTTCCGATTTCATTTCCAAAATCACATGTTCTTACATAAGAATTGTTTCCCGTGCTTTCAAGTATGTAAAATTTACTACCAGCTATTAAAATTTCCTTTATTCCGTTATTATTCAGATCTTCAAAGAACATTCCGCTGATTAAAACATATTCCGGTATTGATAGATTTGACAATAAGTTATAATGATTGCTGCCATCATTCCCAAGTATGCCGATTGTGATTTCATAATGTCCGCAAGAATAATGGTAATAACCATACATGCATCCATCATATATCCAAATCGTTTTATAGTAAATTATTTCCTTCTTTCCGTCATTGTTCAAGTCATCCACCTGCAAGTTATCTGCGTTGAGAGTATAATTTGAAATTTCTGAAAATTTGTCCCCGTTGTTTTCAAGTACATGAATTCCACCGGAATCTCCAAATAAAATTTCATTCTTCCCGTCATTGTTCAAGTCGTCAACAATTAAATTTGAAATCCGCCCGATTCCACTGTAAGTAAATGTTTCTGTGTAAGAATTATCCCCTGTATTTTCAAAGATATAAATTTTATTGTATGTAGAAGCAATAATTTCCAAATTTCCATCATTATCGCTGTCGTTGATTAAAATTTCGCTTATAATTCCGTTTATTGTGTTGCTGTTCCAAGTCTTTATGAAGTTATTATTTCCGTCATCCTCAAAAACATAAATCTGATTCATAACTGTAAGTATCTCTTTCTTATTGTCTTTATCTGTATCGGCAATTATTAAAATTGGTTTTGCTCCGATTTTTGCACCTATTTTGGCGCTTATCTTTGCACCTATTTTGGTTACTACTATTGCTCCTACTTTGGTTCCTATTTTGGTTCCTGACTTTGCTCTTACTGTGGCGCCTATCTTTGCACCTACTTTGGCCCCTACATTTGCCGCATTTATTGCTCCACTGTCAATAATACTTCCATTAATCAATTTCCCATCTACAATTGTAGCATTTACAAATGTAGGATAAACAAGTAGTACATTTCCAAGCATTCGCGATGATTTCAAATCTGTTTTTATAATTGTGCTGTTAATTGATATGCACTTAAATAGTACTGAACTTTCAAATTTTGAATTTTCAGATGAGACCATTTCTATTTCGGATAAATTTACATTAGTGTAATTTAAAAAAGAGTCTTTAACAACTGATGCGATAATTTCACTGTTTTTTAATTCGGAATTTTCTATTATTGAAGCAATTATGGTTGAATTTTCAATAGTCGTATTTAAAATTTTTGAAATATCAAATTCTGCAATTTCCGAATCGTTGATATTTCCAAGTGCGTCAATTGCCACTATTTTAACACTATAATATCCCACCTTTCCTTCAAAATTTCCTTTCCACGTGCCGCTTCTTTCATCATAATTCAGAGAAATTTGCGAGACAGCATTATCAAAATAAATTTCTGCATATACCTCTTTAATTGCACTATTATCATCAACATCTGCCGGAATTTCAATATTTGCACTCTCATTGATGTAAATGTGTTCGGGCATTGAAAATTTAACGCCCGGCGGAGTTGAATCAACGATAAAAGCGAATGTTGCATTCGCACTATTTCCGGAAGTGTCATTGGCAACAATAACTAAGTTATATTTTCCGGAACTTAAATTTGTCGTTGTGATGTAATAAGGATAAGGCAAGTTATTAAAATTACCATTGTTAATTGCATATCTTACTTTATCAACGCCAATATCATCGGTAATGCCAAATTCCAGCAAATTTCCGTTAATTATTGAATTGTTTGCAGGAGAAATTACACTTATGTGCGGCGGGTTTGAGTCAATAACTGTTAAATTTGCATAAATTTTATTATTTGATTCGTTAATTTCAACAAGTTCATTCTTGCTGTCAATTTCACCGTAAATTTCATTCTTTCCGAATGTTGCTGTCCAGTTAAATTCCGTTGTTGTTTCGGTATGAGCGGATACATTCGGATATGTTATCACATGATAAAAGTTCTTTAAATTATTTATTATATTCAGTTCAACCCTTGCATTTACGGCATTCGTTGAACCGTTGTTTAAAATTTTTAAGGTTATTGTGATGTTGTCGTTATGCGAAATATTTGCCTTGCTGAAATTTATTCCGGTGAATATCAAATCAGGGGCGTAAATTTTCAGGTCAATTTCCGTGATTTTTGTGAAATTTAAAGTGCTGTCGTCAAATACATAAATTTTATATCTGCTAATGTCTCGGTCATAATAATTCCGGCAGGTGCTTTCTACTATAATTTCGCTTTTGTTGTCATTATCAATGTCAGAGAATGTAAATACTATGTTCCCTTCTATTGTTGTGTTCCGGATTTCGACTAAATTTCCATAATAATTTTTTAAAATTTTCATCGTGGAATTTCCGCATGATTGCCGATTATATTCTGTTGTTGTAGTTATTATTTCACCGGTTCCATCTTTGTCAATATCATAAATTTTCACATCGGAAATTTCATAGTCAAATTCCTTTCTTATCGTTCTGCTTAAATAATAGCCAAATTTACACTCGGTTTCGTAGCAGGTATGTGCGCATCCGACTTTTCCATCATCATTCCACCCGTATGCTTTATCACAGGTATTATTATCTCCGGAACTTGAAAGCCAATCATTTGAATTGAAATCCAAATTTGTATTTCCGCAGACATAATTGTTGCTTATTGTTGAATTTGATTGATTAGAGAAAATTCCGATGTTGTTGTTTGAAATTTCATTTTCTTCAAATGTGTTATTTGAACTTCCGCCCAAGCACTCTGCCCATCCCATAGTATTACAGCCGGATAAGGTAATTCCTTGCGTATTATTTGAAATTTTGTTATTTGAGATGTTATTGAAATTTGAACTATAGTAAAAATAGATTCCATAGCTGTTATTACATAGTGTATTATCAGTCAAAACATTATTTGAAGACTCGCGTAAATAAATTCCGAGGTTATTATTATTCGCTGTGTTGTTTGTTAAGATGTTGTTTTTGGAAGAAAATAAAGAAATTCCGCGAGTAAGATTATTTACCGTGTTATTGATCAGTGTGTTATTTGAGGAAGAATATAAATAAATTCCATCCAAATTATTATTCGCTGTGTTGTTGGTTAGGGTGTTATTTGAGGAAGAATATAAATAAATTCCCCTATCATTATTATGATTCACTGTGTTGTTGGTTAGGGTGTTATTTGAGGAAAAATCCAAATAAATTCCGTTATAGTTATTATTCGCTGTGTTATTGATCAGGTTGTTGTTTAAAGAAGAAAACAAATAAATTCCATAATTTGTATTGTTATTTACTGTGTTGATCGTTAAGGTGTTATTTGAGGAATTATACAAATAAATTCCGCCATAAAAGCCGTTTATTGTGCAGTTTTTAATAGTATTGTTTTGTTTGTCCATCAAATAAATTCCAAAATCGGAATCGGAATCGTCTCCATCAATCGTGTGTCCCTGGCAGTCAAAAATTTTATTGCTGAAATTTGCTGAATTATCAATACAATTTCCTATTTGGTTGATTATGTCCTGCATTAATTTAACAACCTTGCATGAATTATTATTTAATTTTGTTTCGCAGTCGCCGCAGGAGTTGCAGATACATTCTTCCTGTGTTTGTGTTAATATCTCGTTCCACCGGCAGATATTGTTAAAGCAGCCGCATGAAACATTATATTTTACATCATCATAGCAGTCAAGCCATTCGCATGTGGTATCTACGCTCTCATTTATTCCGCTACATACCTGCCCGCTGCATCCACCTGTGTGGCAGTCGGCGTTTGACATGCATGATGCGTTTGTTGACAATCCGCAGAATTCAGCGTCGGGCATTGTTTCTACTTCGGCACTGGTAAGTCCGCTCGCGCCAAGAATTAAACTGAATATTAATATTCCCATAAATAAGTTTTTTCCAAAAATTTCGTTTCCCCTTGGCTGTTTGCCAATAAAATTTTTTGTATTCATCTTGTTTTAGTTGATTGATATATTTTTAAATTTTTTGAATTTTGATTGGTTTAAATTTATTAATTTTAGAGGTATCCGGCCAAAATAAAGTGAAAAAGGGGTTGGTTGTTTTTCACAATACAAAAACCATTGAATCCAGAGCCACACAGAAAATATCGGTTAATTATTTCATATATACTAATTATAAATAAAAGTATAAATATTTAAATAATTTTTGGAAGTATTCAGAGGTATTAAATTTATGTTAATACATTATGATTACTAATATATAAACTATTCAGAGAGTACAAAATTTGGTAATGTCCTAATTTTTGTAGCTTAATATGATATTCATTTGTTAGACCTTACTAAGGGCAGCGATTTTGAGTTATACTTCCCAACTTCACAGACTGCGTTTTTTCAAATTTATGAAACCGTAATGTAAGCAAAGAGTAAATCTCTTGTTCGTAAGCAACATACAATATGCCATTCAATAAAAAGTGCAATTTCTGCCGTTGCACAGTATAATAACTCAAAATTATGTAAAATTACTCTATACATATGATATTATAGTAAATCTGTTAACATTTTACGCACAGATTTACCATCATGTGAAGCCACAATATATAGAAAAAGTTAGCGGATTCACTATAGTTTAAAGCCACGATTTCCGGGACACCACCCTTGTTTATATACTTTTCATCCCTATAAATTGAGTTTTTCAAATCTTTAAAAAATGTGCTATAAAAAAGCGATGTTTTTGCCGTTATTGCGTATAAGTTCGCTTTGCTCTCATTTAAAAATTTGAACTTGCTCAATATTAAGTAGTGTCCTAAAACATAGTTGGTATTTATAAACAGCATCCTAATTTTATATATGGCAACAAAAAATAAATTAATGGCTGATCCCAAAGAGGAATTTTGCTCTAACTCAAATTGTAGCGATTATAGCCAGGACTTACGCAAACCAAAAGTAAACCATTGAATTACTGAAGCCTTTTTACTATGCAAATGCGTAAGTCATAATATCAAAAAGAGTATAGGCAACATAACTAAATACAGACATGATAAGAATGGCAAACAACCATTAAGATTTTACCAACTATAAATTAGGACACCACCCAATATTAACGGGTAAGTCGACGCACATCGGTTTATGACGTATTTTTTTTAAGACGATCCAACACAAAACTTTGATGACTGATTTTTACATAAGGTTAGACGCAATGCGATTTTTAGAAATCACCAATCAAATGATTGCCCAAAATCTGTGCCAATATTTGCTTTAAAAATCGCTATGCAGCGACTTACTCATCATTATTGAGCAAATACAAAAATTTCATAAATTTTTAAGGCTCTTATTTTTAACCACGTGATGACAGCGAAATTTTTTGAAATTTCATAACAACATCACGATATTAAATATAAAAGCCTTACGACCAAACTTTTTAAGTTTTAAATAGATATGCTCTTAATGCATGCATTTTACGTGGGAAACTCGGGTTTAAAAGAATAAAATTTTTGCTATAACTACCAGCAACCCCGCAATAACCGCTGTTATCGGAATTGTCAAAATCCATGCAAAGACTATATTTTTTCCAAATCCCCACTGCACGCGCTTAAATCCTTTTGCACTTCCCGCCCCCATAATACTAGTTGTTATTACATGTGTTGTTGACATCGGAAAGCCGGTTATGGTTCCAAGAGTTAAAACAAGAGAATTCCCTGCCTGCGCAGCAAATCCCGAATCAGGACTTAATTTTGTCATTTTCTTTGCCATTGTTCTTATAATCTTAAATCCGCCGATTGCAGTTCCGAGTGCCATTGCCAATGAACATGAAAATATAACCCAAAAAGGAATTTCAAATTGTTGTGTTATTCCGGTAATAAGCAAAACCAGTCCGATTATTCCCATTGATTTTGTCGCATCATTTCCTCCGTGAGCCAGACCGGTCCATATTACAAAGAAAATCTGGGAGTATTTATAAATTTTTCCTGATTTCTGGCTGTTTTTAAATACCTTAAAAGTAACCCAAAAAACCAGTATTGTTAATAAAAATACAAAACCAAATGCAATTAACGGAGAAAAAAGTAATCCTGATATTGTTTTTGTTATTGCTGCCGGATTTATTGCATCAAATCCGATTGCTATTGCCGCCGCACCGACAACACCTCCGACAAGGGCATGACTTGACGAAGACGGAATTCCTTTTTGCCAGGTTATTAAATTCCACACAATTGCCGCAAGTATTGCACATCCGATCACTGTTAAAGCAAAATCTGTAGACAAAGATTGCAAGGCCTTTGCATTCACTATCTTTCCAATCGTATCTGCTACCAGTGTGCCCAAAACAAAAGGTCCTGCAAAATTCATTATTGCCGCAAGCAAAACCGCATCTCTCGGCTTTAATGCCTTTGCTCCGATTGCCGGACTTACCTGATTTGCCGTATCATGAAACCCGTTAATAAAATCAAAAACCAGAATTATGACAACAACAATGGCAACAGGCAATAAAACAGACTCTATCATTTTCGCTTATGTTAAATTTTTTGCTTATGCTGATTCCTTACATATTTATTTATGCCAACTTTGTTATTATGTCTGAAATTTCATCTGCAACTTCCCTGCACGCATCCATCGCATCCTCTAATGTATCATAAACATCCCTCATTTTTATAATATGTATCGCATCCTTACTTTTAAACAACTCCTTCATCGCTGCTTTATAAATTTCATCGCCTTCTCTTTCTTTTTCTCTAATCTCTTCGTTTAATTTTTTGATATTTTCTTTGTTTTTCTCCGCATCACGCAGGTAAGAAACATTTTTTTGTATAATTATAGATGTATCTTTCAATAAATTTCCCAATTTTAATGTATAACCATCTATGCTTGTTAATTCATACACATTACACATACTGATAAATTTTTCAATCATATCAACTATATTATCCAGTCCCTTATTTAATCCGATAATCCGCTCGGTATCAATAGGTGTCATAAAAGAAGTTGCCGTCTTTATATAAATTTTTGCAGCAATTTCATCTGCTTTATGTTCAATGTCTTTCATTTCACTCGCATAAATTTCTGCTTTTCCCTGCGAATAATTTTCTAAAATTTCGCTTAATTTTTCACTTGCCGTGACTACTGTTTTTGCCTGCCCTTCAAAAAATCCGTAAAATTCGCTATCCTTTGGAACCAACCATTCAAAGACCATTTTAAAATTTTTAATTTTTTTGATTAATAATTATATTTTGAACTATAAATATATAAATTAAAATTCAACTATATAAATTAAAATACAGATATATTAAATTAAAATTAAATAAATAAATTTAAAATAAAATAAATTCCCAATTCATCAGAGAATGTCGTTTCCGAATCGTATTGACCTTTAACAAACTTATGTTACATTTGTGTGTAAAAATCAACACACTTTGTTGAGATCCAATTAACACAAGTAAGTAAATCATCCATATTTTAAAAACATATTTTTTGAAATCTCCGAGCGTTGTGGAGTGATTTTTGGCACTTGCGAGCGTTAGCGAAGCAAATAAAAATTTCGTAAAGAAATTTTCTGCAATTCTCTTACAACCAGTCAATTTTATTAAATTCCCTCATATTTTATTGCCAACGAGATGATGGTTTATGGTAATTTCAGACATATCTGCAGAATATTCTCCTGTCCTTCTTATACTCTCAACAATATCACTCATATATGTTGCCGATTTGTGGTTCTTTTTTAATATCTCCTTATTTATTGTCTCACAACCCGAAATCAGTTTTTCTATAGAGTCAATATTTTTATTCGCTAAATTTATGTCTTTTCTATTCCATGCATCAAAGGACTTGCCGAAAATTTTTAAAGCAGTTTCGCTCTGCGAAGACAGCATTCCGGCCATATCCGCACTAATACCTTCATCCATAACAAAAAGAGATACTCTTGCTATCTTAACTGCATGGTCTGCAATTCTTTCAATCAGCCGGCTTATTAAAAAATAATACACTCCCTCATTTTGTGTTAATCCCATTTTTTCCGAAAACTCCATATTTTTCAGTAAAATATTGAATTGCCTTGAAACAAACCAATGTAACCTATCCACATCTGTATCCATCTCAATTGTTTTTTTTGCTGTTTCCTTATCATTATTCCTGATTGCTGACATCGCACTTTCATGCATTGCTTTTGTAAGAGAATACATTCTCTTTATTGTCTTATCAAATGGCATTTCACATGGGTCAAGCAAGTCCTTAATTGTTATAGTTGCATCATCTTCATCTATTATTTCCGGACCTATAGCACTTTGGGCAAATTTTATTGCACAGTTTCTAACCATAGGAGATATTTCTTTTTTTGATTTTAATATTATGTTTGAGTATCCGTTTATATATGCACTTATAAGAATTCTGAATAACAAGGTCTCATTATCTTCTATAATGTCTACATCAATCTCTCTGGTTTCTATTCGCTTTTTTCCTGCCTTTGGCATGAGCATCAGAGTCCCGTTTCTGTGAGGTATTATTATAACCGAATCGTTCTTTTTTATTCCTTGTGATTCAACCCAGTCCTTTGGCAAAGACACAATATAAGATGATTTTCCAGTAAATTGAATCTTTCTGGATTCCATTTTAGTTAATCTATATAGGTAATTAAATATATATAGATAATTAAATTTCAATACCGATAAATTTGATATATTTTTACTGCGAACCGAAAGAATTTATTTAAATTTCATACAACAGGCTAAAATATATTAGGAATATGAAATACCATTGCAAAAATAGAATAAATAACTGCTGAAATTATGAATGTTACCGGAATTGTTAAGAGCCACGCTGTTAAAAGCGTTTTTCCGATGCCCCAATTTATGGCATTTAATCTTTGTGCAGCGCCTGTTCCCATATTTGCCGTTGTCATTACATGCGTTGTGCTTACCGGCAGACCTATAAAACTATTTATAAGTATTATTGCAGTTGCCGATATTTGTGCGTTAAATCCGTGTTCATATCTCATTTTGAAAATTTTAGTTCCCTATGTTTTAATTATTCTCCACGCGCCTGTTGCAGTTCCAAATGCTATTGCCAATGAACACAATACAATCACCCATAAAGGAGGATAAATTATTACCGACGGAGAAAGTTGCAGCATTCCTGCACTTAATAAAAACAAACATATTATACCTATTGTTTTTTGTGCGTCATTTGCACCATGCGAGAAAGCAAAGGCGGCACTTGAAATTATTGCTCCTTTCCTGAATTTTTCCTCAACGCTTAAGTCCGAATTTCTAACAAGATAAAATATAAATTTCATCAACGAATACACTACAGGAATTGCAATAAGCGGAGAAATGACTATACTGCTCAACGGCAGAAATTGCACTTTTTATTGAATGGCATATTGTATGTTGATTACGAACAAGAGATTTACTCTTTGCGTACATTACGGTTTCATAAATTTGAAAAAACGCAGTCTGTAAAGTTGGGAAGTATAACGACAGAACGGCAAGTAATATTATATT
>CCXY01000074.1_pt1 | contig 13674 bp, 14 predicted proteins | sample 244351 | NCBI WGS metagenome assembly CCXY01 (sample SAMEA2779768, study PRJEB6121) | groundwater metagenome | isolation source: sulfidic groundwater | reverse complement strand
GGTGGCGTGAACTCTCACTCCGCTACGCTCCGTTCGGGGCTATCGCCCACGTCTAACAGAGGATAAAAGACTCCGATACGCTTCGTCCAAATTTTGCTCCGTTTCACTCCGCAAAACTTCTCATAACCCTATAAGTTAAGTGAAATCTGGAACGGGTAGAAATATGAGAAAAATAAATTCAATATGACTTACGCATTTGCATAGTAAAAAGGCCAGTAATTCAATGGTTTACTTTAGGTTTGCGTAAGTCCTGGATTTAGGTAGTGCTAAAGAGGTAATGCTAAATTATAATGACTGATAAAATATTATAGTTTTTATGTGATTTTCAATTTTTTTAGTTTTATATTTTCTGATATGCATCCGGGACAAATTACCAATTTCAACTTAATTTTATATCTTATTTGTTTTTAAATCGTAATTACCAATTAGAATTATTTGAAATAGCATTACTTGTTTATCACCACCAAATAAATAAAAAGACAAAAACAAAAAAATATTTTAAATCTGACATTATTTTAAGTCGTCGTTCAAATATAAAATGTCTCAAACAATTTCGGAAAAAATTTTCTCATCGCATATAAGAAAGGAAGTATCTGCGGGAGAGGTAGTTGAAGCGGAAGTTGATTATGTAATGGTAAATGATGTTACTGGACTTCCCGCATTTGAAGCATACAAAAATTTTAATGTTGAACCAATGATTGACAAGGTTGTTCTGATTCCTGATCATTATGTTCCAAATAAAGATGTTCCTTCTGCGATGCAGGCAAAGGCGATGAGGGAATTTGCAAAAAACCATCATATTAAGAATTATTTTGAGATCGGAAGAAGTGGTGTTTGTCATCAGCTCATGATTGAGAAGGGCTTTGTCGCTCCAGGAAGATTAATTGTCGGAGCGGACTCGCATACCTGCACTTACGGGGCATTGGGTTGTTTTTCAACAGGAATTGGTTCTACCGAAGCGGCAAGTGCTATGGCAACAGGAAAACTATGGTTCAAAGTTCCCGAAACGCAAAAATTTGTGATTAACAAAAATTTAAAAAAATTTGTCGGCGGCAAGGATGTGATATTGGCAATTATTAGAGATATTGGTGTTGACGGTGCATTATATAAGACAATGGAATTTTACGGAGAAACAGTAAATCATTTGCCTCTTGCAGACAGAATCACGATTTCAAACATGGCAATTGAAGCAGGAGGAAAAGCAGGAATTTTTCCTGCGGATGAAAAGGTTTCTGAATATTTAAATGGAAGAGTCATAGGAAATTATAAGGCTGTTTATGCTGATGAAAATGCCGAATATTGTGAGACCTTCAATTATGATGCTGGTAAAATTGACTGCATGGTTGCGATGCCGCATTTACCTTCAAATGTCAAACCAGCATCAGAATTAAACCATATTGCAATTGATCAAGCATATTTAGGAAGCTGTACAAACGGACGACTTGAGGATTTACGCATTGCCGCAAAAATTTTAAAAAATAAAAAAGTTAATGGTGCTGTCAGAATGATTGTTGTTCCTGCATCAACGGAAATTTATACACAGGCAATGAATGAAGGACTTTTCGAAATTTTTATTAATGCGGGGGCATACATTTCAGGTCCCACCTGCGGTGCATGTCTCGGCGGATATATGGGCGTTCTGGCAAGCAAAGAAAGATGTATTTCTTCAACAAACAGAAATTTTATCGGAAGGATGGGGGCAAAGGATAGTGAGGTCTATTTGGCAAATTCCGCTGTTGTTGCTGCAAGTGCTATAACAGGAAGAATTACGGACCCGAATGAAATTTTGTAAATTTTAAAAATTTTAATGCTTGTTAGAAATTTCGGAGCGATGTTTGCCGTAATGAAATTTCATTAAGAGTAATATTATGTTAAGCAAGACCCCGATAAAATTTACTAAAATTATAACTATGTCATTTCTGAAAAACCCATACATTATCCATAAAAACATGCCCGCGCATAAAAGTCCGAGCATAAGATAAGACAAATCATCCAATCGCTTTGTTTTATAGCCTTTATGAATTTGAGGGATAAACCCGCTTAAAGTTATTATTCCTGCACTTATTCCTAACATTGATATAAAATCCAATTTTTGTTTTTATAAAATTCAGGACTTACGCAAACCAAAAGTAAACTATTGAATTACCGGAGCCTTTTTACGAGGCAAATGCGTAAGTCCTAAAATTTTTGTTTTATATCTTTTTTAATTTTTAACAATTATTAAATCAAATAGAAATGCAACCTAAATATAAAAGAGTCCTGCAAGACAAAAGGCCTGACTTGTATAATGCAATTATAAAATATAATGAAAACAGGGAAAATTTACTCTCAAAATTCGCAACGAAAAACAATGACGGAATAAGAAGAGAACAAAATTTTACGGAAGACATACGGACAAAATTTTCACGGGACGCCGACAGGATAATCCATTCAAAGGCATACAGCAGATATATTGACAAAACGCAGGTATTCTTTATGGTTGATAATGACCATATTACACACAGAGTATTGCATATCCAGCTCGTATCAAAGATTGCCCGCACAATCGGAAGGTCTTTACGGCTGAATGAGGACTTAATTGAAGCAATTGCCGTGGGTCATGACATAGGACATCCGCCTTTCGGGCATCAAGGGGAAGAAATTTTGTCGGACTTATGCAAAAAGAATAGGAGTGGAAGATTTTTACATAATGTTGAAGGTGTGAAATTTTTGGAGGATATTGAAAATTGTAATTTAACATTACAGGTTCTTGACGGAATTCTGTGCCATAACGGTGAAAAAATTGAAAGGAGTTTAAGGCCTGACAGAAAGAAGGACTGGAAAATTTTTGACAACGAAATAAAGGAAATTTTAAAAGGCAGAACGAATTATGCACCTATGACTCTTGAAGGGTGCGTAGTTAGAATGGCTGATATTATTGCCTATCTCGGAAGGGATATTCAGGATGCGAGGATAATCGGATTAATAAAGAGGGACGATTTAAATTTAATATCCGAAGAATGCACTGGAAAAATCGGTACCGAAAACGCCGACATTGTTAATAATCTTATAATTGACATAATTGAGAACAGTTTTGACAAAGAAGACGAAATTTCTTATTCAAAGGAAATTTATGAGTGCCTGAAAAAATATAAAAATTTTAACTATAATAAAATTTACAATAATCCGAAGCGACTTGGAGAGAAAAGCAAGATTGTGGAAATGTACGGGACATTATTTGAAAAATTTTTAAATGACTTAAAGCGTGAAAATAAGGACTCTAAAATTTATGAACACTTTGTTGAAATTAACAAAATAAACAGAGAATATGTAGAGAACTATTCTTATGTCGAGATTGTCAGGGATTACATTGCGGGAATGACGGACAGATATTTTGAAGATGCATTTAAGGATGTTGTATTGCCTAAAAGAGTAAAGACATTTAAGGAAAAAGAAATTTAATGAGAAATCAAAATCATCAATATAAAACACTTATATACTTCACAACTTCACAGACTGCGTTTTTTCAAATTTATGAAACCGTAATGTAAGCAAAGAGTAAATCTCTTGTTCGTAAGCAACATACAATATGCCATTCAATAAAAAGCGCAATTTCTGCCGTTGAGCAGTATAATTATAGCATCATTCTTTTTACTTCCGATATTGACAAATTTTGCGGTTATTCCAAAGATGCGAAGCCGCAAAACATAATGAATTTCTCAAAGGTATTATAAATTTTCCTTAAAATCACCAACCGTAAGCAATGAAATCAAAGTTATTCCCTCTTTTGTCAGATTTTCCTTTGCCCCTTCCATCCTGTCAACAATTGTAATAACCACATCCGTTTTACAATTAAACTCCCTTACTACATTCACTGCTTTTAGAACAGAACCACCCGTTGTTGTAACATCTTCAACAATCACAGCCTTGTGGTTTTCCTTTAAATTTCCCTCAATTAATTTTTTTGTTCCTCTTTTCTTTTCCTCTTTTCTTACAAAAAATCCCTGAAGCGGTTTTAAATTTTGGCTTTTTGTAATTATGGCAGAGACGATGGGAATTCCTCCTGTTTCCATACCTCCGACATAACTAATATCCTGACATTTATCAGTAATAATTTTAAGCATACCATCCGCTATTAAATTTGCACCTTCGGGATCAAGTGCAACGGGCTTCATATTAAAATAGAAAGGGCTTTGCTTTCCTGAGGCAAGTTTAAATTTTTCCTCTTTGGTGATTATTAATGCCTTTTCCTTAATCAGTTCAATTAACCTTTTCTTTTTTTCTGCATCCACTTTGATTTTATAAAATTTAAGGTAGTGATAAAGATGTAATGATATTTTAAATATTATAGTGAATCTATCAACATTTTACACCCAATCTACGATTCATCAATCTGCTTCAATAGTGTAAAAAGTCAGCAGATTAACTATAATCTCAATTTTAATTATGATTCAACAAATTATAACTTATCATTACCTATTTAGCACTACCAAATTTAAAGGATTATGTGCCATATGAAAGTAGGCCACTTATATTTCTTGTAAATTATCGGTTGAGTGCCAAATAGAAGTAGGCCATTAATTTAATCGAGATCGTTTAAAGCTCTGTTGGTGAAATAATGTTTTTATTCCTAATTTACCAATTTTTTACGAAATCCACAATTTTTTTATCTAAACAGGACTTACGCAAACCAAAAGTAAACCATTGAATTACCGAAGCCTTTTTACGAGGCAAATGCGTAAGTCCTACTAAAAATTGATTTTCTACCGAAAAAGAGTATTTGGTTTTATAAAAATTAGGATGCTGTCCCCAAGTCATTAACATTTTTTTAATTTCAACGAAACTTCGTTAAGTATATTGATATTCTGAGTAAATAAGTCTTTTAAAATACTAAATTTAGCGATTTCTCCTCGGGGAATTCCTTGATTAAAACTGAGATAATCCTCAGCAGAATTTAATTAACACGCTGGGGACACGACCAGAATAAGGGCTATGATACCCTAAATTTTGAAAAGATTAGGAATATTATAGTACATGACACAACAATTTAGACCACACCCTTAAAAAGAGGTATTAGGTGAGTGTGCCTAAATCTATTTGGGATTATTTTGTCTATTTTGTTATGACTTCAACTATACTTAAAAAATGCGGAGTTATGGATTAATATTCAAAATAAATAAGCACAACAACAGAAGATAAACGGTCACAAAGTAAAAAACTTATGAGCGTTGTTACTATAACATTACCTGATGCCACATTCGAATTTAATTTATAATGGGCATTGTTAAAAAAGTATAGATAAATTTTTATTCCATTTAACCATTAAAAGTTTTACAGAATAAACCAACATGTATAAAGCTTTTGTATAGCATTTTGTTTTTCTCCTTAATCTTGCTAAAAAATGCCTGAAAAGACTATTATATCCTTCAACTGTATAAGTTTCTTTTTTGCTTTGAATGTGCTTTCCTTTAGGAACAAAGTCTTCGTATGGCTTCCAGTAATCCGTGCATACTTTTCCCTTTACTTTTTCTTTAATCTTTTTCCAAACTCGTTTTCCTGTTTCGGTTCCCTAGTGCCAATTTCACAGTTGATGAATTGCTTCCCATTTCTATCAACAGCAATCCATATCCAACAAAATTTTTTTGTAACTATTCAGCCACCCAAAAATCACAGGTAATTTAAAAATTTTTAGATTTTTAAAGATTTAAAACCTTGTGGATTTTCGGTAATTTTTTGAAAATTTCACAGGTAAAATTTTGTACTCTCCGAATAGTTTATATATTAGTAACCATAATGTATTAACATAAATTTAATACCTCTGAATAGTTACATTTTTTGTAACTATTCAGCCACCCCAAAAATTAAAGGTAAATTTTTTGAAATTTTCACAGGTAAATTTTTGTACCCTCTGAATAGTTACCATTTTTTTTGAACCGATATATGTGTGCATTTCATCTATTTCAACAACTTCAATATCGTCTGAACTACGGATTTCATCTAATTGCTTTCCGAATTTTTTTATCCAATTAAATACAGCAACATGGCTTACTTTTAGAAATCTTCCTATGGAACGAAATCCTAAACCTTCAAGATATAAAATTAAAGCGTCTCGTTTATAATTGTCAGGTTTACCAATGTGTTCAACGGTAAAACAATATTTACATTTTTTACAAAGGTATCTCTGTTTCTGTTTGACTATACCATTTTTACAAATATCCGTACTTTTACATTTTGGGCAGGTTTCCATTTTAAGAAAGATTTTAAATATTACGATTTCCCCAAAATATAAAAATCTATATTAAATTAACAATGCCTTTTTTTCTACAGGACTTAACGGAATATTTAAAAATCCCCTATTTAGCACTACTAAAATTTTAATTAAATTAATACCTATCTTTGAAAGATATTAGGTTTTTAAGAAAATAAACTGTTTCTATACCCTTTACTGACCTTTATTTCTTCTTTTTTTATTTTAAATTTTCTTGCACATAGTAAAAATTATTGGCTTTTATATTTAATATTGTGATGTTGCTATGAAGTTTCAAAAAATTTCGCTGTCATCACTGGGTTGAAAATAAGAGCCAAGAAAAAGATAATTCTCCAAAGATGAAATATGAAGAAATAAGTTTGGATCAAATGAGGTTGTTCATTACACTTAGGTTAGAAAGTGTGTTGAAAGATGCAAATTTTTAATATCTTCAAAGTTTAATTAAAATAATGATGGTGGTAAGAAAAAGTGAAGTGTAAAAGGGGTTGTTTTTAGCTAACTTTCAAAGATAGGTATTATTTACGAATGAAATGAGTAAATATCCGAACGAAGCGAGGTTAAAGAATTAATATCTTTTATAATTTTCATCTTATCATTTTAAAAACCCAAAGTTTTTAAAATATCATGACATCAGCGAGGTTAGATTATGTACTGTTGTGTTCCAGACATCTGCTTCAAACAGACGCTTATCAATATTAAGCGATTGGGTAAATTTTTTGATTGACATTTTTAAATTTTAAACGCTAACTCTTATTTCAACAGGATGTAAGGGAATTACCAAAAATGAACCCTTGCTATTGTGACAATATATAAAAAGGCAAAATTTGGACAATTTTTAAAGTTGGAATTTATGCGTATATATTGTTATAATATATAAGGCGTCTAAAAATTTTAGTTTTCTTACAACCTGTCAACCAATAATCCTGCAATTCCTTGTCTTCCTTTCTAATACTTTTTAGTTCGGATTCCATATCAATTTTTTCAAATCCCTTATTTGCACATATGTTTCTTAACTTAACAACCATCCTTTTCGGGTAGTGCTAAATAGGTAATGATAAGTTATAATTTGGGTAGTGTCCTAATTTATAGTTGGTAAAATCTTAATGGTTGTTTGCCATTCTTATCATGTCTGTANTTATACTGCTCAACGGCAGAAATTGCGCTTTTTATTGAAGGGCATATTGTATGTTGCTTACGAACAAGAGATTTACTCTTTGCTTACATTACGGTTTCATAAATTTGAAAAAACGCAGTCTGTGAAGTTGGGAAGTATAGTTTTACAATGTATAAATTTAACCTTAAAAATTTAATTAATATAAAATATAAAGATATTATACAAAGATATAAAATTATAACTATAAAATGGATGGTACGAATAACACAACGGAACAAAAGGAAAAAGAAGAATTTAAGTTAATTCGGAAAACGGATAAAGAAATAGAAATTGAATCATTGGTTGCAAAAGAAATTCCTGACATGATTAGAAAAAATCTGATAGAGAAAAAAATTGATGCTTATACTTATACACCACATCCTTTGCTAAATGGGCCGCGAATACATATTTGCTCATCAAACTCAGCAGATGACTTAATTTCGGCAAGTAAGGATGTTGAAAACGACTTAAATGAATTTAAGGAACTGCTCGGCAAAGAATTTAAGAAAGAGAAAAAGGAAAGCAAAAAAGATAACATTAAGAAAGAAGAAAGGAAGGAAGACAAAAAAGAATATAAAGGTAAAAAAGAAGAAAGGATGGAAATCAAAAAAGAAGAGAAAAGCAGAAAGGATGAGAATAAAGAAATAAAATCGGATGTGAAATCAGCGGAGGAAAAATCGGAGAAGGTTGGAAAAAAGAGAGGGCGACCGAAAAAAGAATAAAAATTTAAATTTTTATTTTAAAATTTTCAGTGTCGGTTTTTAATTTTTAAATTAATTTTTAAATTATTTTAAGTAACTATTCAGAGGTATTAAATTTATGTTAATACATTATAACCATTAATATATAAACTATTCAGAGAGTACAAAATTTTACCTGCGAAATTTTCAAAAAATTACTGAAAATCCACAAGATTTTCAATCTTTAAAAATCTAAAAATTTTTAAATTACCTGTGATTTTTGGGGTGGCTGAATAGTTACTATTTTAATTTTAAAATTTTTATTTTAAGGGCTTGTAGCTCAGGTTGGTTAGAGCGCACGACTGATAATCGTGAGGCCTGGTGTTCAAATCACCACAGGCCCGTTATATTTTAATTTTTATTTAGGTTAATGAGCATCAAATGAAATCATCAATAAAAATTTTTGAAATTTTCGGAATTTCTGTAAAATTACACATATCTTTTTTGATGTTCATATTATTTTTATTTATGTTGTTTGTCATCTCTTATGGTTTCATATCGGGAATCGCATCTTTATTGTTAATTTTCATTTTGTTTTCAATTGTTTTGCTTCATGAACTTTCGCATTCTGTTGTTGCCATTGAGTTCGGATTTAAAGTCAGAAGTATAACGCTTTATCCTATCGGCGGAGCAGCGGATGTTGAGATTGGGGATAATCCAAAAGCAGAACTTCTGATGGCTTTTGCTGGACCTTTATTTAACCTTTTGTTTGCATGGATTTGTCTTATCTTGCTCATGTTTTTAACTCCGAACTGGTCTCACTATCTTAACATTTTTGCACCTGAATTTTCATTAGACCTTTTCGGATTTTTGGGCTGGATAATGTGGATAAATTTTATGCTTGCTATATTTAATCTGCTTCCCGCATTTCCGATGGACGGCGGAAGGGTTTTAAGGGCATTACTTGCGTTGTTCATGGATTATCTCAAAGCGACAAAAATTTCATTATTCATTGCAAAAATTTTATTCGTAGTGATGATATTAGTCGGATTATTTCTGACGATGAAAGGATATGCTTTTAATGGTATAATGTTGATGTTTATAGGGATGTTCCTGCTTGTTGCCGGAGAGAGTGAAGGCAGATGGACGGAAACAAGAGAAAAATTTAAAGGAATGAAAAACAGAGAATTAGCGGTACGGTTACAGGAGACCGACGGAAATTTAACCGTAGGAAATATTATAAATTTAAATTTAAGCTCCTTTGCTTATTCTTACACTCTTCCGTCATCTTTTGTTGTTACAATGAACGGAAAAATTGAGGGTGTAATCAGAATAAATGAAATTATGAACAAGATATCAACCGGTAAAATTTCTTATGACACACCTGTTTATGAAGTAATGAAGAAAAATGTTGCATTTATTGAAGCCGATGATTTGATAACAAAATCGTTTGGAAAAATTTTATCGGTGGATTTATGCATCGTGGAGGAAAACGGAATTGTGATTGGATACCTGACAAGAGATATGATAATCGGAGAAATTAAATAGTAAAAATAAAATAGTTCGTATTTTCTGATATTATGAGGTTACTCTGAAATTTCAAAAATTTTCGCTTTATTTACGGATCCGAAATTATAATTTATTTCGTAACTATTCGGAGGGTGCACAACTTCCTGGTGAAAATTTCAAAAAATTTACCCTTAATTTTTTGGTCTGCTAAATAGTTACTTTATTTCTATACTGCTCAACGGCAGAAATTGCACTTTTTATTGAATGGCATATTGTATGTTGCTTACGAACAAGAGATTTACTCTTTGCTTACATTACAGTTTGACAGGATGTAAGGGAATTACCAAAAATGAACCCTTGCTATTGTGACAATATATAAAAAGGCAAAATTTGGACAATTTTTAAAGACCTTTATGTCCAGGTTGGACATATATTTTTCTCACGCATGTAACTTTTTAGTTATGCTGGCACTAANGTATACTAACCCGCACGTAAAATTTGGAACTTTTTTGTTAGAAGATTTTTAAGTTCATCTTGGTAGTCATTTAGATTATCAAATAAGTTGGCTACTGCTTCCTTGAATTCGTTAAAAGTTTCATAATATTTGTTGTGAACTAATATTTTTTTCATAAATTTCCATAATCTTTCTATTAGATTAAGGTTTGGGGAGTAGGGTGGTAGGAAAAACAGCTCAATGTTGTACCATTCTGCAAAAATTGTTGTATATTCGGCATGATTGTAATTTGCGTTGTCCAGTATTATGGTTATGGTTTTATCAGGGTATATTTCTCTGGCTTTTAGAAAGAATTCAACGACTCGCGCCGAATTACATGATTCTTCGGTGAAAAAGGGTATAACGGATAATTCATTCAGATTCAACGCTCCGAGAATATTAACCCTTTTTCTCCCCGTGTTTGCATTAACATTAATTGTGCCTTTCGCTCCTTTAAGTTGCCACATTCTTGCATTTACCACATTATGTTGGAGATGGCACGGATCAAAGAAAAGAACAACACTATCCTCTAATCCCAATAAGGTTTCTATTTTTTCAATAAACTCTTTTTGTACTTCTACAGAAGGGGTTTTACTGGAGACCTTTCTGGTTTTTTTAAAGGATAAACGAAGTTTTTTTTTAAGAATTTTTTGCACATGATTTAAATGATAGGTTATATTATATTTATCTTCAATATATTTTTTAGCCGCTTTCGCATAAGCAAATGAACCTTTACCCGTCTCCTTTTTCAACTCAGATAATTGTTTCTTATTTAATTTTGATTGTCCTCCTTTGTATTGGAACATAAGCAGGGCTGAAACTCCACAATCGTTGTAAATTTTTATCCAATTGCTGAGTGTGTTATTTGTTACTGAAAGAAAATCTGCAATCTTCCCATATTTCCAACCAGCATACATCAGTTTAAATGCCTGAACGCGTTTCAATGCTTTTGCTGATTTGATTTTCTTTTCAACAACCACAAGCTCATTGTATTCCTCGTTTGAAATTTGAACCCTTTGAAATTTTTCACCATTTCTCATTTTTAAAAAATTATTTGATTTGAGCATGCGTTAAATGTTTGACAGGTTGTAAGGAAACTAAAAAATTCACCTTCAATTTTTGAAAAATTTGTATTTTTTCACCTTCAACTTTTACATTCCCTTACAGCCTGTTGAGTGCGCATACTCCCCCAAAGATTAAATGATTTGCAATTCATTCAGAAAATCAGGAGAGTTACAATTACATATCTGAAGTTTTGCGTTTTGATGTTTCCGTTATCAAATTACCTATAACATTAATAAAGCAGAAAAACGTTTAAAATTTATAAGTGTAAATTTTTCAAAACGCAAAACTTGAGTTACATATTAAAAACAGATATATAAAAAGTTACAAAAAATAGATGCGGATTAGTATATATATGGAAATTCTTTGTTTAGAATATGCTGTAAAGGTGCTTCTTAATATAAATGGCAAGAGAGATATTAAGGAATTGCAAAAAATTTCCGGGGCAAAGAGCTTAAAGACAACTTATAATATTCTTAATAATTTAAGCGAACTTCATTTGATAGAATTTAAAAGATCTATGAAAAAACCAAATCTCTCTCCTTTGGGTAATGTTATTAAAATTAAGTTATCGGAATTGGAACAATTGATGGAAACAAAAGAATATGTCGGATTGTTTTCTTCATATATAAAGTTAAGAGCGATATTGTTTATGAACGGTGTTGGAATGTATGCTTCGGACATTCATGATGAAATTTATAGTGAAAGCAGAGGAACAACAAACCACATTCTTGTAGAACTGGAAGATGATAAAATTATTGAACCGGATTTTATGAGTAGAAAATTATCTAAAAAAGGAATAATGCTAAAGGAAAAAATTGTTGAATTGCTCAAAACACTTCTTGTGATTAAAAGGCACAAAGAATATTTAAATGAACATCAGATAAACATCCCCGATGATTATTTGCCATTGTTACACACATTACATAATGCAGAAATAATAAAAGATTCGTTTTATGACAACATGATTGTTTTTAACACGGTTAGAAGAATGGCTTTAACCGGAAACTACTTATGCTGTGTTGTTTCAGGTTATGCTGAAAATTATATTTGTGTTGTGGGTGAAGCAATTAAAAAAGGAATTGTGTGTAGAGTTATAATAAGTAAAAATGTTAAGGAAAATATTGAAAAGAACAAAGAAATTTTTGAAATGATAAATGCAATGAAGAAAAACAAAAACTCAAAACTTATGCTTTCCAAAAATGTTGATAAATTTACCATGCTTCTCACAGATAAAGAAATCGCCTTGTTTTTGTTTAAAAGGAATGGAAATGTTGAATGGTATGAATACTTACACTGCAAAGATGAGTGTTGTGTCCATTTCGGAAATGAAATTTTTAAATTTTATGAAAAAGAAGCAATAGAAATTTAAAAAAATAACCTCGCTTCGTTAGGATATTTTAAAACATGTTTTAAAATGCTCATCGTTATCACAGGAAAAGGAGGTGTCGGAAAGACAATGGTTTCGGCATTGCTGGTTAAAGCAATTACCGAACTTAAAGCAAATAAAGAGATTGAAGGAGAAATTTTAGCAGTAGATGCAGATCCTGCATCAAACTTTGCAAACGCATTAGGAATAAAAGCAACCGGAAGTGTCGGAGATATAAGAGAAGATATAAGAAAAATGCTCGATAAATGCATATTCCCGCTGACTGACAAAGAAATGTATTTTGACGGAAAGGTATTTACCTTGGCAAAGATAATAGAGAAAGAAATTTAGAAAAGTCTTATCACTTTTCAATCACCTTTTTTTAACATTAATGTTACTTAGGAATTGTAACGAAATAACTTAATCAATTTGGAATAATTTTATAGTTCCATTCTCCATGAAACTCGTCTTTTACAAAATTAATTTTTTTAAATTCATTATCTGTTACTCTTATTCCTATTTGATATTTATTTGTGTCTAATTCACATTTCACTTGCAACCCTTTTTCCGTATTGGTGGAAGCAATCAGATTAACTACTACTTCATAACTTATTAAAGGTTTACCTCGCCAATTTTTTGAAATATATGAAAATAAACGATGTTCAATTTTATTCCATTTACTTGTAGCCGGTGGAAAATGACATATATATATTTCTAAACCTATTTCATCAGATAATTTTTGTAATTCGCTTTTCCACAATCTACTTCTGAACTATTACTTCCTCCGCCATCCGCTGTTATTAATAATTTTTTAGCATCGGGATAGCAAAGTTTACCCATTTTATTCCACCATCTTTTTATTGTTTCTGCAGCAAATTCCGCCGTATCATGGTCTATTCCTACACTAATCCACCCTTTATTTTGTAATAAATCATATACTCCATACAGTCTTGCTTCCCCTTTTGCGTCACTTAAAAAATCATATACTTTTACTTTTGTTGGTTCTTTTTGATTTTATGTCCACTTCTTTTTTCCCAATTTTATTTTTTAAAAAACTTTACCTAACTTATTTTCTTTTTTTCTTTTGTCTATCTACTGATATTACAGGCTTGATTTTCATGTGTAAAATTTTTTATTTTTCGTGTATATATTCAAATTGTG
>CCXY01000087.1_pt1 | contig 13764 bp, 13 predicted proteins | sample 244351 | NCBI WGS metagenome assembly CCXY01 (sample SAMEA2779768, study PRJEB6121) | groundwater metagenome | isolation source: sulfidic groundwater | reverse complement strand
GTTTATATATTAATGGTTATAATGTATTAACATAAATTTAATACCTCTGAATAGTTACTTAAAATAATTTAAAAATTAATTTAAAATTAAAAACCGACACTGAAATTTTAAATAAAATTTAATTTTATTCTTTTTCGGTCGCCCTCTCTTTTTTCCAACCTTCTCCGATTTTTCCTCCGCTGATTTCACATCCGATTTTATTTCTTTATTCTCATCCTTTCTGCTTTTCTCTTCTTTTTTGATTTCCATCCTTTCTTCTTTTTTACCTTTATATTCTTTTTTGTCTTCCTTCCTTTCTTCTTTCTTAATGTTATCTTTTTTGCTTTCCTTTTTCTCTTTCTTAAATTCTTTGCCGAGCAGTTCCTTAAATTCATTTAAGTCGTTTTCAACATCCTTACTTGCCGAAATTAATTCATCTGCTGAGTTTGATGAGCAAATATGTATTCGCGGCCCATTTAGCAAAGGATGTGGTGTATAAGTATAAGCATCAATTTTTTTCTCTATCAGATTTTTTCTAATCATGTCAGGAATTTCTTTTGCAACCAATGATTCAATTTCTATTTCTTTATCCGTTTTCCGAATTAACTTAAATTCTTCTTTTTCCTTTTGTTCCGTTGTGTTATTCGTACCATCCATTTTATAGTTATAATTTTATATCTTTGTATAATATCTTTATATTTTATATTAATTAAATTTTTAAGGTTAAATTTATACATTGTAAAACTAACAAAAAACGTATCCTCTCAAAATTTTAGGGTAAAATGTAAAAATTTAGTATTTTGCACCCGTAAAGTAGAGATATACAATTTAATTTACCCTGTTTTATTGAGAGGATACCAAAAACGAACTTGCTCAATATTAAAGGGTAAATCACTTATAACAGTTAAAAAATCACAAGTAACCTCCACTCTTTATTGAGCATATTCCAAAAAACTAACAATCTTAAATTTTTATTTCTTCTCTTATAGGATTTAAAATTTCAATTAAGTGTTCAGCGGTTGCACTCTTTAAATCGGCAGGATGTAATTTTTTGTTTATAAATGCGTCCTCTAATTCGGCATAATTGCTAAATTCCAAATCACCGCCAAATTTTTCGGGCCTTCGGATTTTAAATTTATCCGTCTTTGAAAATATTATAAATTTACAGATTTGTAAAACCGGATTGTCTTCTGTTGATATGGGACAATATGCAGAGGAAATTTTTTTCTTTATTACTTCCGGATCTTCATCAATCTTTACCATCGTTTCCGGCTTGCTGCTTGACATCTTTGAACCGGGACCTAAAAGAGATACGATTAAAGGAGAATGGCAAAACACAATGTTTTTATAAATTGCAGGTAAAATTTCTCTTGCGAGCATGTGAATTTTTCTCTGTTCCAAACCACCGTAAGCAACATCTACTTTCAACGCCTTCATATCAGCAATCTGCATAAGAGGATAAATCATCTGTGAAACCCTCGCGTTTTCAATGTCCCTTGCCACTTCCTGCATACTTCTCCTTGCCCTGTCCACAGTAATTTCCAGTCCCAATGCCAATACATCTTGCATATAACTTTTTTCAAACTGAAACTCAGAGCCGCACACAAATTCGGACTCTTTCAATCCAAGTGCAATGAAGCATTTTTTCCAGTAATTCACCATTTCTTCAATAAATTGAGCATCGCCTTTACGGTTCAGTTTCGTATGCACATCGGCAAGCAAAATTTTTACCTTGAATCCTGCATTTTGAAATCTTAATAAATTTAAGGCAGTCGTCATAGTTCCTATGTGGAATGGACCCGATGTTTCATATCCGCAATAAACAATGCTGCCTTCTTTTAAGTTGTCAAATTCTTCTTCCGTTATTATTTCAGTTAAATTTTTCTTTAAATTTTTTAGTTTTTCGGCATTCATTTTTATGTATTAAATTAGTTTTTCGGTATTTATTTTTATTGAGTTTGAAAATGTAATTATTAACAAAATTAAAAATAAATTTTTATAAAATAAGGCCGGTCAAAATGAACTCTTTATCCACTGAACAGGCTGAAGTAGATAATATTATCGAGGATATGTCGGTCTTACAGAAATATATTGTACTGCTGATATCAGCAAATAATAATGAATCTATTAAAGGCAACACTTTGTTCCAAAAAGAATTATTCCTTATTGCTAAAAATATCAAAGAAGTAGAAGAAGAAGCATCTTTTATTTCTGACTTTTACGGACCATTTAGTGAGAATGCAAAAGAACAATTGGATGAATTATCTTTAGATGAAGTAGTTGTTAAAGATAAGAACAGAATGTTTCTTTCGAAACTTGGCTCTCAAGTTGCCCAAAAAATAGAGCAAAAAACCCCCAAGCAAGAATTAGAAATGATTTCAGAATTCAAAAGATTGCTCAACGATTTAAATAATGAGGAGGTCTTGACCTTCATTTATTTTACTTTTCCAGAATTTACTGATGAGTCATTAGTACTTGATGAAATAAAGAAAAACAGAAAACAAGTGGCTTTAAAATTGTATAAAAAAGAAAAAATAAGTTTACAGCGAGCAACGGAAATTGCGGGAGAACCGCTTGAAAAATTTATCAAAAATGTAGAAAAATGAAGCTTGCTGACTCTTCGTGCATAGTGTGTGTATTCACAGAAATAAACCGGCAGTTCATATTAATGGACTGGATAAAACGAGGATATCAAATTATCATCACAGAGCAAGTTCATAAAGAATTGCAAAGTAATGAGAAAACATATAAATTAGTAAGTCCAGAAATAAAGAAAGGAGATATAACAATCAATAACATAATAACTGAGTTGGAAATAAATACATTCAGAACAAGATACCCTTCTTTAGGACTTGGTGAGAGTTCGATCATTTTGACTGCACTTAAATTTCAACAAGAGAGAAAAAGGTATTATGCAATTTTAGATGATAAAAATGCCAGAAAAATAGCATTAAAATTGGATTTAAACTTTACCGGAACGTACGGTTTACTACAAACATTAAAAGAGAAAGAGTATATTGATGAGCAAATGTTTAATCAATACAAGCAAGAAATGGAAAAATCAAAATTTAGAATTGATTTTAACAGAGTAAAATGAGCGTCACAACACAAGTCAAACTATTGGAAAGTGATTCGAACTCCCTATATAAAACGCAGGAGATAAAGTTTACCTCGAATAAAAGCATATTTACTCCCACTAAGACAATTCCTTTGGATAAACTCAATGTAGTGTATCCATTGAATGACAATGCTAACCAACTAAATGAAATTTTTAAAAGATTCAGTGCCAAACAAATCAAAGAGGATGATGAATATTCTTCCAAATATGGAAAGATAGAGTCCTTTTTTAATAGACAAAGGAATAAGATCAAACCTGGCACATTAACCTTTTGTTTCTTAGATTTCAATGAACCAAGAATTCCCACAAATGATGAAATTGAATTCTTAACACATATAGCATATTGTAATTCAGATATAACTACTATTCCGACTATCAGTCAATTTAACAATTCTGAGAATCCTTCGATATCTTACGAGAATTATAAAAAGTACCTTGAAAATGCAATAGAAAGTATTGAGCAATTGAACCGCAGGCCAATTATGGGCATCATCCCAAAGATGGCGCCAAAGAAGATTCCGGATTTATTGGGTTTTTACCAAGATAAAGGAATAAATTCTTTTGCTATCGATCTTGACGGATCTAATCCAATCAGTGCAAATATGAGGATATTTAAAGTACTTAAATCGTTAAATAAGATGAAAATATTAGATTCATGCTATATACATGGTCACAATGTAGGTATGAGAGTAAATAAAGTAACAGATATTATTCCTGCAAAAGATATTTTGGGATTTGGTATTGGACTAAACTCTTTAGGAGAAAAAAGAAAAGAATTCAAGCCAAATCACGCTTTTATTTTATTCATAAAGACGAATCCCCTCAATAAATTCCGTTTATTTAATAAGAAAGAATACAGTTATTGGAAAGCCATATCCTGGGATGACCTTGAGAAAATATATCCTTTAGATTCAGGCATTCCGGTTGTCACTTTCAAAAATGCGATTAAGAATGCGGACCAGTTCAATAATATTCAAAAAGCGTTTAATTCTGAACAGTTGGCAATAGAATCTCATCGTATCAAAGAAGTAATTACAGAAGATGCAGATAAAACCATAAATTATATCAATAAAAAGAAAGATGTTGATCCAAACGATATTATAGTAATAGAATCTGGACCAGAAAAGATTAAGTAGTGTCTAAAAAGATAAAATTTGCTTAAAAACAGTTAAATTTTATTTGGATATATACACTTTCCAGTCAAAATTTTATCGTTTTTATCATCCAAGAATATATGAATTTTCTCTTTTCCGTTAAATTTTGCTAATGTATATTCAATTTCATTTTTCATTTTCGTATATTCTTCGGGGCTTATTTTTCCCCGTATTACAATCTTGCGCGCATTAATTTTTTTTAAATTTTCAATTAAATTTTCCTTATCGCATATTCCAAGTATTTTAAATCCGTTCTCAAAGAAACTACTCTCCTCAATCTTTTCAGAGGTCAAAAATTTTGCATTAAAAATTTTGCATTCCGTTAACTTTGCCAGATCATTCCGCAGTCCTGCCTTTACAACACAGTCCTTAATTTCATAGAGATATTTCTGGGGTTTGTCTGAAAATTTTTCATTATTTTCGCTTTCATTATTTTTGCTTCCGGTTCCGTAAATTCTATTGCTACCCGGAAGAACAACAGCACTTACATTACATCTTTTTAAATTTCCAAAATACATTGCCAGCAACGTTTCTCTTTTGCCTTTTCTCCCTTCCCAACTTATATATTCCCTTTCGCAGTTTAAATTTAAGTTGCTTACATCCGCATTGGAAGACGCTAAAATACACATATCCGGAATTTCTGCCCGGATAAAATTTATTAAATTTATCGTATTTGGTGATGTTTCTGGCAAATTATTTGTCCTTTTAAATTTACCTTCAATCATCAGCCGTCTCTGTGGGTCAGCAAAAGCAGCATTCAACCCGCATTCATTCTTTAAATTTTTAAGGTCTAAATTTAAGACATCTTCGCAGATAAATTTTATATTTTTGCAAAGAGAAATTTTTGCATTTTTTTCCGCAATTTTTAGTCTTTCCTTATCGTTATCAACAGCAACAACAAAATTACAGACCTTTGAGAGTGCGAGCGCATCGTTTCCTATTCCGCAGCAACAGTCAATGATATTAATATTAGTTATTCCTAAATCGCTCAACCTTTCAGAAATATCCTTGGCAAGAAAATTTGCGACGATATCGGGGGTTGCTGACTCGTAGCCAATATCATCCGTTATTATTTTCTTTAAAAATTTTTTGTATTTCATTATCTCATTGACATTTAGTCAGCATTTAGTCCTCTTTAAGCAATTTAACGAGTAAATCATTCGGAGAGGACTTTTTCATACTTTTTACCGAAAGTATGTATAAATTTTTCAGTTCGCTGATATACCCTCTTTTTGCCTGAAGTACGTGAAAATAAGAATCCATTTCATCAACACTTTTAAATCCATAAACAACAATATGTGTTATATCACCTTCGGGAAGCCGGTAAAAATTTATAATCAGAGGATTTTGTATTCGTTTTGTGATATCCGCATCTATACTTTCCTTGATATTCTCCGATTCGCCGAATGCGTCAATATTAAATTTAAACATTCCGATAGCGATGACATTAATACCTATCTTTTCAAGGTCTACAACCGCATGATAACCCTTTATTATCCCGGTGGTTTCTAATTTTTTTCTTATTTTTCCGACTGCCTGAGGGGTTATATGTAATTTTTCTGCAATTTCGCTGTCGGTTATTTTTGCATTTTCAACTAAATATTCCAATACCTTTCTTTCATTTCTAGTAAATTTCATTTCTGTCTGTCTTATTTACAATGTCTCCAAATACCTTTTAAGTTCATAATCAGTTATCTGTTTACTATATTCTTCCCATTCGTTCATTTTAACCTGCAAAAAATTTTCAAAAAGAACATCACCTAAAATTTCACGCATTAATTCGCTGTTCTCAAATTCTCTTAATGCATAACCCAAATTGTCCGGCAAACATTCAATTCCCATTTCTTTTCTATCCTTAAAAGTCATGTTATAAACATTCTTATCGGTGGGTTCTGGCGGCGCGATTTTTTCTTTAATTCCACGTAAGCCCACTGCACACAGAACTGCTAACTGCAGATACGTATTTCCCGCAGGGTCAGGACACCTTATTTCTACTCTGGCGGCATTTGACTTTTTTCCAAAGTCCGGAACCCTGAGTAAGGGCGAACGATTCCTGAAACCCCATGCAATATGAACCGGTGCTTCATAGCCGGGTACAAGTCGTTTGTAAGAATTTGGCCACGATGCTAATACTGCAATCATTTCCTTTGTATATTTAATTTGTCCGCCTATAAAATGTAAAGCTGTATCCGAGAGATTGTAATCATGAACATTATTTTTATCGTAAAAGGCATTCCAGTTTTCCTTTATGTCCCATAAACTCTGATGAACATGCATTCCCGAGCCGTTAATTCCGAATATCGGCTTTGGCATAAACGATGCGATATATCCGCGCCTGTTTGCAACCCCTTTAATTATCGCTTTAAGTGTCACTGATCTGTCTGCGGTTAAAAGCAAATTTCCATACTTAAAATCCAGTTCGTGCTGTCCTGGAGCAACTTCATGATGTCCGACTTCAATCTCAATCCCGAAATGTTCTGCAATTTCCGCCATTTCTCTTCTCAGATCTTCCCCCACTTCTGCCGGATGATAATCAAAGTATCCGCCGCTGTCCATTGGTTCTGCAACAGGTTCTTTCTTAAAAATAAAGAATTCATATTCAGGGGCACAATTAAACACAAATCCCATTTCTTTTGCCTTTTCGGAAATTTTTTGTGCAATGTAACGGGGGTCACCTTCAAATCTCTTTCCGTCCGGCACATAAATATCACAAATCATTCGTGCAGAAGCATGTTCTTTTGGTCTCCAAGGTATGATTGCAAATGTATTAACATCAGGCTTTACAAGCATATCTGATTCTTCAATATCCCCGAACCCCGTAACCGAAGAGCCGTCAAATGACTGCCCGTTTTCAATTATATTTTCAATCTCTTTTGTAGAGACAGCAAAACTCTTTATTTTACCATTTAAGTCAGAAAACTGCAATCGTATAAATTTTATATTCTTTTCGGTTATCGTCTTAACAATCTCATCTATAATTTTATTTTTCTCCATTTTAAAGGTAATTAACAAATAATATAAATAATTAGTAAAAATAAGCGAATAGTTACAAATTAAAAAATAAGGCTCTTATTTTCAACCCCGTGATGACAACGAAATTTTTTGAAATTTCATAGCAACATCACGATATTAAATATAAAAGCCTAACAGGTAATAATTTCCAAGGTCTTCTGCTATACTTCACAACTTCACAGACTGCGTTTTTTCAAATTTATGAAACCGCAATGTAAGCAAAGAGTAAATCTCTTGTTCGTAAGCAACATACAATATGCCATTCAATAAAAAGTGCAATTTCTGCCGTTGCACAGTATATATTTATACAACTCCCTGTGCGAGCATCGCATTTCCAACTTTCATAAATCCGGCGATATTTGATCCGACAACAAGGTTTGTTCTATCTTTTGCATATTTTTCTGCTGTTGTTGTGCTTTGTTTAAATATACTCGTCATAATCCCGTCCAGCTTTGCATCAACTTCTTCAAATGTCCATGACAGACCAATGTGATTCTGGCACATCTCAAGACCCGATGTTGCAACACCTCCTGCATTTGCCGCTTTTGCCGGCCCAAAAAGAACATCATTTGCTAAAAACAGGTCAATTGCTTCGATTGTAGAAGGCATATTTGCACCCTCTCCAACTGCAATAACTCCGTTATTTATTAGCTTCTTTGCATCATCTTTGCTGATTTCATTTTGCGTTGCAGACGGTAATGCAATATCACACTTAAATTTCCACGGCTTTTCATTTGGATAATACTCGCATCCGAACTTTTCAGCATACTCTTCAATTCTCCCTCTTTTAATATTCTTCAGTTCCATTACATAAGCTAGTTTCTTTTCATCTACTCCTTCTACATCATAGATAGTTCCGTTAGAATCAGAGAGCGTGACGACCTTTCCCCCCATCTGAATTGTCTTTTGTGCAGCATATTGGGATACATTTCCCGACCCTGAAATTGCAACAATCTTTCCTTTAATCACTTCTTTCTTTAATTTTAACATCTCTCTGACAAAATAAAGCAATCCGTAGCCCGTTGCCTCGGGCCTGACTAATGAGCCGCCATATTCAATTCCTTTTCCTGTAAGCACACTTTCAAATTTATTTGTTATTTTCTTATATTGCCCGAACATATATCCGATTTCTCTTCCCCCTACTCCAATATCTCCTGCTGGGACATCGGTATCAGCACCGATATGTCTGTAAAGTTCAGTCATAAATGACTGGCAAAATTTCATAACTTCGTTATCACTCTTTCCTTTCGGATCAAAGTCGCTACCTCCTTTTCCGCCGCCCATTGGAAGTGTTGTTAAAGCATTCTTTAAGATTTGTTCAAATCCCAAAAATTTAAGTATTGATAAATTTACTGTCGGATGTAACCTTAATCCGCCTTTATATGGCCCTATAGCACTATTAAATTCAACTCTGTAGCCCCTGTTTATCTGCACTTCTCCCTTATCATCAACCCACGGAACCCTGAACATAATAACCCTTTCCGGCTCAACAAGTCGTTCAACAATTTTTGCCTTTTCAAATTCAGGGTGTGCTTTTAATGCCGGCTCTATTGAAGCCAGCACTTCCTTCACTGCCTGGTGAAATTCTGTCTGTCCTGGATTTTTTTCAACAACCTGATTATATATTCCTTCTGATTTTCCCTTTAATTCGATAGTTGCCATTTTGTATTTTTTTTAAATTTTGTATTTTATTTTTTATAAATTATTAATCCAGGTATAATAATTTAGAGTTTAAAAAATAACCTTCTTTGAATTTTTTTGTTTAAAATTTAAATAAAATTTATCTCTTTTGTTTAAAAATAAAATCAATTATTTATAAAATTTCGCAAAATTCAGATAAATTTGTTAGATAAATTTATTTAATAAATGCATCCTTTCCTGCAAATTTTCCTTTATTTCCTAATTCTTCATCTATCCTCATTAACCGATTATATTTTTCAACCCTTTCACTTCTGCATGGCGCCCCTGTTTTTATTAGCCCGCTGTTCGTTCCGACAGAAAAATCCGCTATAAATGAATCACATGTTTCCCCGCTTCTGTGTGAAATTACTGCTTTCCGTCTTGTTTTATGGGCTAAATTTATTGCATCAATTGTCTCGCTTACCGTTCCGATTTGATTTAATTTAATTAGCACTGCATTTGCAGAATTTTCCTCTATGCCTCTTTGAATACGTTTGATATTTGTCACAAATAAATCATCACCTATGAGTATTGTCTTTTCTCCGATTTCTTTATTCATATGTTTCCATCCATCCCAGTCATCCTCTGCAAGTCCGTCTTCAATCGATAAAATTTTATATTCATCAACAATGTATTCGTATTTTTCAATCATCTCGCTGCTTGTTAATTTTAAATTTTCCCTTTTTAGTTCGTATGTCCCGGCCCCGTATAATCCGCTTGCGGCAATATCCAGACCTATACCAACATCCTTGTAATATTTATAGCCTGCATTTTCTATTGCTTTAATTATCAATCTTATCGGTTCTTCATTTGATTTGACATTAACAACAAAACCACCTTCATCACCGACTGATGTTGAAAGTCCTTTCTTTTTTAATAAATTTTTCAATTCGTGATAAATTTCCGCTCCGTATCTTAAACATTCGGTAAAATTTTTTGCACCAAGCGGAACTATCATAAATTCCTGAAAGTCGGTGCTTTGCCAGTTTGCATGCGCTCCTCCGTTCAGAATATTGAGCATCGGAACAGGCAAAATTTTTGCATCTTTGTTGAAAAATTTATATAAAGGTAAATTTAGATACAATGCAAATGCCTTTGTTACTGCCATTGAAACGCCGAGCATTGCATTTGCCCCTAAATTCGTTTTGTTTTCGGTTCCGTCTAAATTGAGCATAATTTCATCAACAGCACGAACAAAATTTATATCTCCTGCTTCCATTCCGACAATCTTCGGAGCAATGATATTATTTACATTCGCAACTGCCTTTAAAACACCTTTCCCGTGATACCGCTTTTTATCATTATCTCTTAACTCTAATGCTTCATAAGTTCCTGTTGATGCACCCGAAGGAACATCGCTTCTTGCTTTTATTCCGCTGTCTAATGTAATTTCAACCTCTACTGTTGGATTTCCTCTTGAATCCAAAATTTCCCTGCCTTTAACAGATTTGATTTTTTCCATTTTAAATTTTATGTAACTTTTAAGATTGAAATTTTATTCATAAATTTTAAAATTAAAAATATTGGTAGTGCATGACTATCGGCGATTATAAAAAAATGACCGAATTAAATGATACCATTTTAGAGTATCCTCTCAAAATTTTAGGGTAAAATGTAAAAATTTAGTATTTGCACCCGTAAAGTAGAGATATACAATTTAATTTACCCTGTTTTATCGAGAGGATACATTTTAGACATAAATCACAGTTAAGTATGCTGTTTAATGGTTCATTGTGGTAATGTTTAATTCGGTCAACAGCCGATAGTCATGTAGTGATAAAGAGATAATGATATTTTGTAAGAATTTGTATTGGCTCTTATTTTCAACCCCGTGATGACAGCGAAATTTTTTGAAATTTCATAGCAACATCACGATATTAAATATAAAACCAAATTTTTAAATTACCTGTGATTTTTGAGGTGGCTGAATAGTTACAATCCTTATTTTAAAAAACTCTCATTTAATTTGGATGCAAATTCTCTTGCTTTATCAAAATCTTGGTCATTTGGTCGCTTTTTATTCAATCCACCAAAATATTTAAGAAAAACATTTGTATTAAATCCAGGGCATATAAACTCCCCTATGACTTCATATCCCCTACATTTTAATTTGTGTTTAAGTGTTGCATGAGATTTTAATAAATAATTGAGCAAAAAATTATCACCTAATATTGCAACAGGAACACCGCTAGTTGAAAAGATAAAAGCTTTTTTTCGATCAACCATAGGCAATCTGTCTACAAGATTAAGTAAACTAATATGGTGTTTATCATCATATATTCCTGAACCAAAGCCAATTAAATCGTATTTATCTAATTTTTCATCTTTTACTTCAGACGATTTTTTAATTTGTGCATTTAATTCGCGAGCAAGAACTTCTGCAATTTTTAGAGTATTTCTATGGTGATATGATTCACAGATTATTAGTGTTTTTTTTGTTTTCATACTCAAGTTTTGCGTTTTGAAAAATTTTATCTCTTTTTATTAATGGTTATGTTTAAGATTTTACCAACTATAAATTAAGACACTACAAAAAATTTAAGGTGTCAGCCGATGTCTGTCTCTCGGGAATAATATAACTTCTCTTACTGTTGTATCAAGCATCTGCATTAAAATTCTTTCAATTCCCAGTCCGAATCCCCCGTGAGGAGGCATTCCGTACTTAAACGCATCAAGATAAAATTTAAAATTTTCAGGATTCAGATTGCATCTTTTAATTCGTTCGGCAAGTAAATCATATATATGAACCCTTTGTCCTCCGGATGAAATTTCTACCCCTTTATACTCCAAATCAAACGCCCTGCTGTATTTATCATCCGCATTGAAATTTTCCGGCGCTGTATAAAACGGCTTTATTTTGAGCGGATATTTTGTTATGAAGAACAATTCGCTTCCGAATTTATCTTTTACTATTTCTCCCAAAACCCTTTCGTTTTTTGTGTCTATATCTTCTCCCCATTCAACAGTTATATTTTTATCATTAAGTAATCGGATACATTCGTCATAACTTATGCGGGGAAATTTTTCGGGAAGATAAATTTCTTTATTTAAAATTTTTATCTCTTCCGAGTCCTTTGCTTCGTTTAAAATCGTATTCATTAATCCCTCGATAACATCCATAACATCATTCTCGCTGTCTATAAATGACATTTCGCAGTCAAATGCAGTGATTTCATTCAAATGTCTCGTTGTGTCATGCGATTCTGCCCTGAAATATGTTGCCGTTTCAAAAAACCCCGTCAAAGCCGGCAGCCATGAGCATCTGTTTGTAAAGCTGCGGCGACTGGGCGAGAAATGCTTCTTTATCAAAATATGCTATTGGGAAAAGTTCTGTACCTCCTTCCGATGCGCTCGCAATAATTTTCGGAGAGTTGATTTCAATAAATTTATGAGCCCTTAAAAATTTTCTCCCGGCATCAATTACCCTGCTTCGCAGTTTAAATATTGCCGTAACATCTTTCTTCCTTATATCAAGGAATCTGTTGTCAAGCCGGGTATCAATATTTGCCGTAACATCTGCCTTTACCGCTTTCTCGCTCGGGTCTAACGGCAAGGGAACATTTGCAATTGAAATAATATTTAGTTCATTCGGAAAAATTTCATACCCGTTAGGAGCTTTCGGATTTGCAGATAAATTTCCCTTAACACTTATTACCGACTCCTTCGTTAGTTCCTTTACTTTATTCAGGACATCATCGCTTGTTATTTTTTTCTTCATACAAATTTGTGCGGTTCCTTCCCTATCCCTCAAAATAATAAATTTTAAATTTCCCAAATCCCTAGTTTCCTGCACCCAGCCGGCAATTAATACCTCCGTGTTTTCGCTGCTTACAAAATTTTTCAGCTGATTTGTCCATACTCTCTCTTTAAACGAAATCTGCATTTTTAAAATTATGACTTAACATTTAATTTATGGCTTGAAATTTAATTTATGACTTAACATTTAATTTGAAATTTATGAATTGATTAAAATCCCCACTTCTTTAACAGACCTTCATCTTCACCGGAAGAAACGATTTTTATGACCTCCTCTGTGTGTTTTATATAATTTTTTATCTTTTCTTCTATTGTCAATGCATCTTCCGTTGTGAGCGCATTTTCACCTGCTATGTCTTTATCTTCAAGACCTTTTGAAAAAATTTCATATTTGTGCAAAGATGTTTTTATAACCTCCTTCAGAGAAAATCCGCCGAGCAAAACCAGAATGTCAAAATTTTCCTGTTCGGTTGTATAAGTAAGGGAAGCATACCGTGCAATCCCTCCTGTTGAACCGCACATATTATTTACAGCCCAGTCCTTTGTGATTCTTTCAAGTTCTTCCTGNGAGAATCGTTTTCCGATATACTTCTTCGGAACCCTCATAATAAAGTAAGCCATCGTCGCTGTTTTTATATCCAACGGCACCATAGGATTCTTTACCGCAAAATCAATAGCGGTTTCCACATCTATAATTTCAGGATCAAGACCCGTTGCAATGCACGGCGTAAAATGATACACTCCGAGATTGCTCGGGATTTGGTGATAGTCGGCAACATCAACTGTTGTTTTTGATGTCTTTCCTCCGGGGGCAATCATTATATCAATTGCATCAATTATGGACTTATTTACCAAATAATACTTTTCTTCATCGGATAAAATTTTGTCAGGCGAATAACTATCGGAAGCAATTTTATTCTCAATCTGGGAATTATTTACGAGAATCAACAAATCTGTGTTTTGTTTCCAGTCCTTTCCATCGGTAGGATATTTTAATAAACGAGTCATTCCGCATATCGCATTAAAGTGTCTCTGCGGCGGCTCAACATCAAACGGCAGGACACC
>CCXY01000040.1_pt1 | contig 14154 bp, 7 predicted proteins | sample 244351 | NCBI WGS metagenome assembly CCXY01 (sample SAMEA2779768, study PRJEB6121) | groundwater metagenome | isolation source: sulfidic groundwater | reverse complement strand
TGATTGCGGTTTTATTGTCTCATTAACGCATTCGGCAAACAAAATATTGTTCTTAACCAAATACATTTTTGTTACTTCATCAATGTCATCATCTAAAATTTTATCTTTTTCACCAAACATTTTAAGTGTTGAAATTACATCATTATAATCAACTTTGTAAGGAACCTCGTTGTATGTTATTTCACTTCCAAATCTCTTGAGCTTCCTCATTGTATCCTTTATCTCTTTTTTTCTGCTTTCCAGCATTGCTTCCGTTTCGGTTATAACATCACCGCCTCTATTCTTTGCATCAATTATTCCGAGCAAATGTGCAGGTTTCCCACCTATGTTGTTATATACATTTTCCTGCTCCTTCCCGCTAAAATTATATTTTTTTAGGAATTTTTTTGTTGTTTCTTCGTCAAAATTATCTATTAACAAATATGTGCATCTGTCTTTAAGTATTGCTTCATTATAGACCCTTTCAATAAACAATGAATCGGAAGATAAAGCAAAAACATGACAAACATGTAATTCCTTTGTCAGGCGGATGAAGAAGTTAAATAATTTATAAATTGCTTTTCCGTTAATTTTCAGGTCTCCTATAACCTGCAGTTCGTCAATGATTAAAATAGGAATCTTTGTTTCACTTATTTTCAGAAAATACTCTTCCAAAAATTCAAAAACATCTTCTGTACTTTCGGCATCAAGAAATCCATCAAGCATATCTTTTTCTATAGGAATGCCTGACAGGTATCTTCCTGCCAATACAATTGCCTTTTTAGCGAGCTTTTCACCTTTTTCAGTTAACTTTTCAGAGATTTTTTTTCTCTTAACTTTAAATAATACTCTCACAAATCCGCCGTATTCTTTTATAAGTTTTCCCCGCAGATTTATGTAAAAAACAGCATATTTATCTTTTGGCAAATCATCAACCAATTTCTGAATCAAATAAGTCTTTCCGGAGTTTATCGGACCGTAAATAAAGGTAATCAAACGGGGTTCGGATTCAAGGATGTTTTTGATTTCCGCTGTTTCGGATTCCCTGTTAAAAAATTCTATTTTACGAGAATTTATTGTCATTTTGGTTATGTGCCGTATAAAAGCAGGCCACTTATATTTCTTGTAAATTGCCTTTCTTGTAAATTATCAATTAAATTTTGAAGATTAAATAAAAATATCAAAAAACAATATTTTTAATTTTAAAATTATAGTGAATCTATCAACATTTTACACTCGATATATGATTCGTTAATCTGCTTCAATAGTGTAAAAAGTCAGCAGATTGACTATAATATTTGGTGTTTAATTCCCCAAAATTTCCCTTATTGCCAGCAAATCCAATTTTGATTGCGGTTTTATTGTCTCATTAACGCATTCGGCAAATAAAATATTGTTCTTAACCAAATACATTTTTGTTACTTCATCAATGTCATCATCAAAAATTTTATCTTTTTCACCAAACATTTTAAGTGTTGAAATTACATCATTATAATCAACTTTGTAAGGAACCTCGTTGTATGTTATTTCACTTCCAAATCTCTTGAGCTTCCTCATTGTATCTTTTATCTCTTTTTTTCTGCTTTCCAGCATTGCTTCCGTTTCGGTTATAACATCACCGCCTCTATTCTTTGCATCAATTATTCCAAGCAAATGTGCAGGTTTCCCGCCTATGTTGTTATATACATTTTCCTGCTCCTTCCCGCTAAAATTATGCCTTTTTAGGAATTTTTTTGTTGTTTCTTCGTCAAAATTATCTATTAACAAATATGTGCATCTGTCTTTAAGTATTGCTTCATTATAGACCCTTTCAATGAACAATGAATCGGAAGATAATGCAAAAACATGACAGACATGCAGTTCCTTTGTCAAACGAATAAAGAAATTGAAAACATCATAAATCAGGTAACTGTCAACTTTAACATCTCCGATTTTTTGTAATTCGTCAATTATAAATACAGGGGTTTTTCCTTTTTTTCTTACCTCATATATAATCTTTAATATATATTTAAACGCGTTTTTCGGTTTTTCTTCCTTAAATATTTTTTTGAATATTTCCGTTGGGATCGGAACCCCTGAAAGCACTTTGATCCCTTCAATGACGTCCGGAATTAATTCTTTCATTTTTGTCTTTCTTTTTTCTTCTTCAAAGTCCGTGTCAAATAAAGTCTCAATGAAATCTTTATATGATGCGATTACCGTTTCTCTTAAATTTATATAAAAAACAACATAATCTTTCGGTAAATCCTCAATAAGATTCATTATCAAAGAAGTCTTTCCGGAGTTTATCGGACCGTAAATAAAGGTAATCAAACGGGGTTCGGATTCAAGGATGTTTTTGATTTCCGCTGTTTCGGATTCCCGGTTAAAAAATTCTATTTTACGAGAATTTATTGTCATTTTGGTTATGTGCCGTATAAAAGCAAGCCACTTATATTTCTTGTAAATTGCCTTTCTTGTAAATTATCAATTAAATTTTGAAGATTAAATAAAAATATCAAAAAACAATATTTTTAATTTTAAAATTATAGTGAATCTATACTTTCCAACTTCACAGACTGCGTTTTTTCAAATTTATGAAACCGTAATGTAAGCAAAGAGTAAATCTCTTGTTTGTAAGCAACCTACAATATACCATTCAATAAAAAGCGCAATTTCTGCCGTTGAGCAGCATATCAACATTTTACACCCTATATACGATTCATTAATCTGCTTCAATATGTAAAAAGTCAGCAGATTGACAGGTTGTAAGAAAACTAAAATTTTAGATATCTTATATATTATAATAATATATGCGCATAAATTCCACCTTTAAAAATTGTTCCAAATTTTGCCTTTTTATATATTGTCACAATAGCAAGGGTTCATTTTTGGTAATTCTCTTACATCCTGTTGACTATAATATTTATGAACTTGCTCAATATTAAAGGGTAAATCACTTATAACAGTTAAAAAATACACAAGTAACCTCCACTCTTTATTGAGCATATTCATATTTATTCTTATCATATTCGGAGGCATTTCTATATCTGAACTTGCTCAATATTAAAGGGTAAATCACTTATAACAGTTAAAAAATCACAAGTAACCTCCACTCTTTATTGAGCACATTCGATTCATCAATCTGCTTCAATAGTGTAAAAAGTCAGCAGATTGAATATAATCTCAATTTTACAGGACTTACGCAAACCAAAAGTAAACGGTTGAGTAGCAAATAGAAGTGAGCCACTTATATTTCTTGTAAAGGATATTATTTTCAACCCCGTGATGACAGCAAAATTTTTTGAAACTTCATAGCAACATCACGATATTAAATATAAAAGCCTTTTATTTCATATTTCATTATGCACTACTGAAGTTTTGCGTTTTACTTTTTTGACCTCGCTGTTGCTCGGATATTTTTAAATCTTTGCGATTTAAAAATGGCAGGTTAAATTTTGCTGCATCTTTACTTTTATAAAATGCCAAAAATAAAATCACCTCGCTGTTGCTCGGAGATTTCAAAAATTCTTTTTGAAATGCCAAAAAACTAATTGTATTTGTTTAGCTAATTGGGTTTTTACATCGTCATATTTGATTTTGCAGTTATTTTTTTTCACATTTTTTCACACTTAACTTTTTAAGCAGCTAAACAAATACAACTAATTTGTATGTGCGTAAATTTTTCAAAACGCAAAACTGGGGTGCTCTATTTGCTCAAGGTCGTCTTTTTTGTAACCGTTTCTCTCTTTATCCTTTTTATTTCTTCCAAAACTGTTATGTCTTCTCCGTCCAATAAACTTGCCATACCCGATGTTTCTTCAAAAGTAAGAAATGAATAAAGTATTCCGTCTTTGTCAATATTTTTGCCAATCTCTCCTTTATCTATTGAAACAGGAACTTCTTCCCCCGTCTTTGCAGATGGTACTTTTTCTCCTTTCTTTGCCTCAATTCCAATTATACTCCCGACTAATTCACCCTCCATATTTATCAGTCGCATTCCTGTCTTAATTTCGCCATTCAATATCCTCACTCCGACAACAGCAGGATTATTTGCCCTGAAAATATATTTACTTAATACCTGTATTTTTGCTATGTTCGGAACTTCTTTTTTGATATTTCTGCTCCACTCTTTATATTCCTCTATGATTTTGTATATCACGTTGCCCTTGAAAATTTTTACCTTTTTCTCGCATATTAAATTTTCCACATCGTCAGCAACAGAAGCATTAAACACAAATATTACCCCCGACTTTTTATCTGTTTCAGCAATTGCCAATGCCATTATCACATCTTCTTTCGTTACTCTTCCCGCACGGGCATTATTTATCGGAATTCCTTCTTTGTCTAAAAGATATGCAAACGCCTCAACTGCTCCGAGCGTGTCTGTTCTTATTATAACTCCGTTTTGTGATGTTGAAATTTCCCCCGTCTCTGTTTTTGCCTTTTCCTTTGTTTCTTCTATTGTCAGGGCATTACAGACATATATAGGCATTCCCCCTTCTGCATCCTTTAAATTTTCCGCATAAATTTTAATTCCGCAGGCGGCAATTGCTTCATCCGTCGCATTAAATTTTTTTGCAAGCCGCATTTCTTCACTTTCTGGAGAAAGGAGTAAATTTTTGACCTTTGTTATGATTGGTTCCATTCCGCCTATAACAATTGTGTCGCCTTTTGAAATTTTTCCGTTATACATAATCACATCTATGGTTTTTCCTATTCCGGTAACATCTCTTGCTTCAAGTATCATTCCCTCTCCGAGAGTGTCCGAATCGGTCTCAAGTTTATTGATGAGAAATTTATTTGCTATACCCATCAGAACCATGAGCAAATCCTTAATTTCGTAATCGGCAATTGCTGCAATCGGAACAACCGCAAAGGACTCTTTATAATCATCTGGCTTTTTAAAATTTGTAAATATGTCTGCGTTTATGCCCATTGAATTTAATTGTCCGATAATGTCGTAAAATTTAGTATAAAATTGCCCGCTTGTGTCGGGCTGCTGGTTGTCAAATTTTTCATTGATGTCCCATCCCGTGATAGCATCAACCTTGTTTGCAGATATAACAAAAGGAACTTTGAATTCCTTTAAAATTTTTATGCTTTCTTTTGTTTGCGGCTCAACACCTTTGTTTATGTCTATTACGACGATTGCGAGATCAGCAATGCTACTTCCTCTTTTTCGCAATGCCATAAATGCCTCGTGTCCCGGCGTATCAATAAACAACAATCCCCGAACTTTTAAATTTTTTATAAAATTCTGATATGCGGGATTATCTCCGCATAAATTAGATATATGTTCCAGATTTATGTTTGTTGCCCCGATGTGCTGTGTAATTCCACCTGCCTCCTTTTTGGTAACAATGAGCCGGCTCCGTCTGATTGCATCAAGTAAAGTTGTTTTTCCGTGGTCAACATGCCCGACTACAACAACGATTGGATTACGAATGATGACTGCCATTTTATGATATATTTATTGTTTACTGTTTTTGCTTTTTCTCAAATTTTTACTTTTTCTCAAAATTTAATAATACATTTCTAATTAAAATTCTAAAATTTAATTTACAATACTTAACAAATAGTTATCATCATCAAATTTAACACATATCAAAAAATGTATTCAAAACTAACAGCAAAGATACCTTACAAAACATTGATGGCAATTCCAATAGTTATAGCAGTTGTTATGCTTGCAGTAATAGCAATTAACGGATTTCAGATGAGTTTTGATTTTAGCGGGGGTATGTCGCTTGAAATTTATGAAAAATTATCCGACAGCCAGATAAATGAATTGCATAACGGATTAAACAATGCCAATCTGCAAAATTTAAGATTTTCTTATGATGGAAATACTGTTAAAATAACAACGACATCTAAAATTTCCAACGCCGAACTTCTTTCACTTGGACAAAAATATATTGAACCGATAAAACTCAATACAAAGAACATATTTGCAATAAATTTAAATTACGCCATTTCGCGTGATGCCAAAGAAAAATTAGAAAGCCGGTTCGGAAATGAAATAAATATAACAAGCAATGACGACAGTACAAACATCATAATAGAAAGAAGGCAAATGAGCGAAAAAGAAATGAAAGAAATTTTATCGGATCCGAATTATGACATTGACTTTATCGGAGGTAGTTATTCTTTTAAACATGCAAACGCAAATGTCGGAGGTGTAAGTCCTGTGCTTGGTGCTCATTTAAAAGAGGAAATGATATGGGCGTTTATTGCTGCTGTTTTTTTTATTACTGTCGTTATATTTATCGCTTATCGTATACCTATTCCGACAGTGGCAATTCTTGCAGCGGCATTAATAGATATAATATTTGCAGCAGGATGTATGTCAATATTCGGAATAGAACTAAATTTACCGACTCTGCTTGCATTAGTTATGCTGTTAGGATATTCTGTTGATACGGACATATTATTAACAACCAGAATATTAAACAGAAAAACAAGTGTTAATGAGACTATAGATGAAACAATAAAAACCGGACTGACCATGACATTTGCAGCAATGGGATCTGCTATGACAATATTCATCGTTTCAAATCTTACGACACCGAAAATAGAAGTACTTAGCGAACTTTCAATTGTAATATTATGCGGACTTTTTATGGATATATTTTCAACATGGTTACTAAATACAGGAATATTAAAATGGTATGTTGAAAGAAAAACAACAAATGTAAGAAGAAAAAAATTATTTAAATTTTCATTATTTCACGAATAAAAATGGAACGGAAATCATTCATTAGGATGCTGAAGAACATAAAAATATTGCTTTTGCTCACCGCAATAATATTATCGGCTGTATTTTTGTATGCGAAACCGTTAAATTTCGGTTCGGACTTTGTCGGAGGGGTTTATATTGAATTAGAACTTGAACATTCCGCAAACAGCACCGAAGAAATGCAGGCAATGAAAACAATTCTTGAAAACCGGCTAAACGGTATGGGACTAAGAGATATTCAGGTTATTACTTGGGGGGATCAATTCTTGGTTGTAAAGATGGCAAAGGCGTCACCCGAGCAGATTAATGAAATTGAAAGTATAATAATGCGTCAGGCAAAATATATTGAGAGAGTTGATGGAAAACTAGCGCTTAAAGGAGATGAACTGACTTTGGATACATCAAGCAGCGGTGTGGCAATTGTACCTACCGGCGAGGGCTATCATCGGTGGCAGGTTGCAGTCATACATAATCTTGAAGGTGCAAAACGATTCGGCGAGGCAATTGCAGGCAAAATGGGCAGACCCATTGACTCTTTTATAGACGCTCCTGAAAATACATCAATCCTGCTGACAGAGGCAACTTATAAACGTCTTCATTCAATGACAAGTTTTAAAACATTGGAGGACTGGGATATTGCATTTCACGGATTTGATAACGGGATATATATAATAGAAAACAGATCCCTGATTCAGATTACACAAATAAAGACAATAAAGGCAAACAATGATGAAAATAACAAAAGCACCGCACAGGAAGAAAATTTTGACTTTGACGACCTGGAAGCACAATTAGAGGAATTAAAAAATAATGGTATTAATACAATAATCATAGCACAGAACAAAGATGACAATATTACAATTCAGGTTGAAAATTTCATTGCCGAAAACGGATTTAAAGTAATAAGAAAGCCAAAAGGTGATACAATTTATGCAGAGTGGATAAAAGAACTTACCGGACTTCAAAGTTCTCCGCGGCTTAATTTCTTTTCATCGGGACCTGTGTATAATGCAGTAATTGAAGGAATTAGCCCGACGAAAGCAGATGCCGAAAAGAAGGTAATTGCCACACAGGTCTTATTAAGTTCCGGAAATTTACCTGTAAAAATCCTTCCGATATGCGGGACAACATTTGCCGAAAATACGGAACAATGCGGAGGAAAGGAAACAACCTTTGACCCTACATTAGGAGGGAAATTTTTAAGCATTTCTGCAATAATAGGAATAATAGCAATTATTGTTGTTTCCATAATAATTTTTATCAGGTACAGGAAGATGGCATTAACAATTCCAGTAATGCTTACCTGTTTAAGCGAGATAATAATAATACTGGGGTTTGCATCAATGATTCACTGGGAACTTGATTTACTTGCGATTGCAGGTATAATAATCGTTGTCGGAACCGGGGTTGATAACCAGATAGTAATCCTTGATGAAACACTAAAGAGAGGAAAGAAAAAAGAGGTTGTCAGTATCGTAGAAAGAATCAAAAGTGCGTTTTTTATAATATTTGTAAGTGCTGGAACCATAATAGTTGTTATGCTTGCATTAATGGGTGTTGAGGCAGGAATGCTTAAGGGCTTTGCATTTACAACAATTGCAGGAGTCCTGATCGGAGTAATTATTACAAGACCCGCATTTGCAAAGATTGTAGAATATATTGTGAAGTGAAAATTTTATGTGTGAAAATTTTGTCTTTAAAATTTTAAAATTTTTCCTTTCGCTTTTTCACTTTATTTTCATCGGAATTCCCGCAAACATAAAATAAAATTGAGCGGAGTGTTTCGCAATAATCTGATTTGCTCTGCCAAGTAGGTCAGCATACCTTCTTGAAATTTTATTTACCGGAATAATTCCTTCCCCGACTTCATTTGAAATTATTATAAATTCATTGTTGTTCTTTTTTATTCCTTTCCTGATTTCTTTGAGCATTTTTTCAATCTCTGATGTTATGTTACTTTCATCGGCATTCTTATTTTCGGCAAAAAAATTTGATACGAGAAGCGTTAAGCAGTCAATTATAATTACCGAATTTTCAATTTCTCCGAGATTTGATGCAACATCGTAAATTTTTCCTTCCTCTATAACATTCCATGTGTTTGGCCTGTTGTTTTTGTGTCTTTCAATTCTTTTGATCATTTCGGCATCCTTTCCATCATTTTTATATGTTGCAATATAAACAATTTTTTTATTTTCGTTTTTTGAAATTTTGTCTGCAATTTCGCCTGCATACTTGCTTTTCCCACTCCTAACCCCGCCTAAAATAAATATAAGCACTTTTAAATTTTGCTTTTAGATATTTCCATTAATCATATCGATAACTCCGAAAATTTTGTGTGTGTCCTCATTCGGATAATATTCGATGACATTGATACCTCCGAAATCCTGCTTTATCATGAAAAAATTTTCAAAAGATAAATTTAACGCATCACAAATTATGATTCTATTTGTTCCGCCATGTGCTACAACAATTATTGTGCGTTCCTTGATATCCTTTATTTCTTCTTTATTTACATTGAGGATAAAATTTAGTCCTTTTAATGCCCTGTCTTTAAAGTCCTTAAAGGTCTCCGCATTCTGGATTGAAAAATTTAACGGATTGTTTAAGTATTTATCAGTCTTACTTTTTCCGTATTTAGACGAAATTTCATTGTAGGTCATGCCTTCCCAGTCGCCAAAATTTCTTTCGTTAAGTTCGCAAATTTTTTCTACCTCGCCTTTAAAATTTATACGGGCCTTTATTATTTCTGCTGTTTCATAACTTCTTGACAAACACGATGAATAAATTTTTGAAATTTCGTAATTGTGATTTGCTATATGTCCTTTAATTTTTTCCGTAATAAATTTTGCATTCTTTCTTCCGATAGAATTTAAAGGAACATCCTTGTTTCCCTGATATCTTTTTTCAATTGCCAGGTCGGTTTCACAGTGCCTTACGAGGATTATTCGCAACATTTTTAGAATATGCTCAATAAAGAGTGGAGGTTACTTGTGATTTTTTGACGGTTATGAGTGATTTACCCCTTAATATTGAGCAAGTTCCATTTTTAATTAAATTTTGATGCAAAAATAAATACCTATACGAACAACTTTTCAATATCTTCCCTACCTAATTTCTTGAAAATCCCTTCGTCAACTGCAATCACATTCTTAACAAGGTTCAGTTTGCTTTCCTGAAGCGTGAGTATTTTTTCTTCAATACTGTCTTTTGTAATTGTCTTATAAACGAATATGTTTTTATTCTGTCCTATCCTGTGTGTTCTGTCCATTGCCTGCATCTCAGCAGCGGGATTCCACCACGGGTCAACAATAAACACATAATCCGCTTCGGTGAGATTCAAACCCAGTCCACCGGCTTTCAAACTGATGAGGAATGCACTTATGTTTGAATCATTCTGAAACTGTTCTACAACAGCTTTTCTGTTTGTGGTGCTTCCGTCAAGATAGGAAAATTTTATACCTTTTCTTTCAAATTCATTTCTGAAGACATGCAACATCTTGACAAACGAAGAAAAAACAAGAACTTTATGCCCCCCGGCAATGACTTCCTCAATTTGTTTCATGAGCATGTTTAATTTACCTGACCCTCCAGTGTATCTTTCATCAACAAGCACTGGATGATTGCATATCTGTCTTAATTTTATAAGTCCCTGCAATATCTTAAATCTGGATTTCATGAAACCCCCTGCATTTATCGCATCCTCTATCTCTTTTTTGATTTTACATTTCCATGCTTCGTAAATTTCTCTTTGTTCCGGATCCATCTCGCAGTAAGATGTGAAAATTTGTTTTTCAGGAAGTTCCTTTGCAACCATTTCTTTCTTCCTCATCAGTAAAAACGGATTTATTATGTCTTTAAGTGCATTCGTTTTATGTTCGTCTTTATTTTTTTCAATGCTCTTTGCAAATGTCTCTTTAAAATACTTTATGTTTCCCAATAGCCCGGGATTGAGAAATGCAAACTGCGACCATAATTCAAGGGAATTATTTTCAATCGGTGTTCCTGTCATCGCCAGTTTGTGCTTTGATTTAAGTTTATATATTTCTTCTGTGGTTTTTGAGAGGGGGTTCTTTATACTTTGTGATTCGTCAAGTATCACATAATGGAAGTCCTTATCTTTAAACATATCCGTATCATTCCTTAAAGTCGCATAAGTAGTAAGAATTATATCCGCATTCGTTTTCCAAATTTTTGTGCTGTCACGAACTCTTTCAAGCCCGTGATGAACATAAACATTAAGCGAGGGAGTAAATTTCCGAATTTCATTCACCCAGTTAAACACAAGAGACGCAGGAACTATTACAAGTGAAGGCATCTTAACCCCGTGTTCTTTTTCGTAAAGCAGCAAGCTCAACGCCTGAACCGTTTTGCCTAATCCCATCTCATCTGCAAGGCATCCCCCTAAACCAAACTCCTTTAGGAACTGCAACCAGTCATAACCTGCTTTTTGATATGCCCTTAGTTCACCGTTTAGTTTTTTAGGGAGCGGAATATGTTTTATTTCCTTAAAATCGGAAAATTTGGCCCTAATTTCTTTAAATTTTTCATCTGCCTTTGATATTTCCGAAATATCCAGCAGCGCCTCTATAATAGCAATCTGTGACCTTGATGCCCTCATAGTTTCATTTTTTTCATCCTGTTCCAAAAGACCTGTGATACTCGATAGTTTATCAAGCCATTTTTTCGGAATAACTCCTCTTCTTCCGTCACTCAATTTAATAAATCTCTCATTGCTATTTATTGAAGAAAGTATCTGAGTAAAAGAAACACTCTCTTTTCCGAAAGATATATCTCCTTTTAAATCAAACCAGTCAATTCCGCTTGATATCTCTAATTTCAGCTTTGGCTCTTCCGAAGAAATTTTATTATTAACCAATTCGGATTTTCCGTAAATTTCATAACCCTTTGCAATTAAATCATTTGACACATCGGTAAGCCAGAGATACGGCTCTATAACAGGTATAAGCAAATCGCCGCGTTCTGCCGTGTGATGAACAAGAAGGACTTTGAAATATTCCTTCTCTTTTTCCCGGTTCCTTGGTACCCTGATAATTTTTCCTTTTTCGTTTTTGAACACAATATCCTGCCTGTTAGTGTATAAGACCTCGTGTTTATCATAAATAAACCTCAGCTCAATACCAAATGATTCACTATAGTCCCTGAGATACAAACGGGGAATCGGCTCAAAATTTTGTTCTTCAATCTCATAAGCCCTCGGAAGCGTAACCTTCCCTATTTTTGATAACTTATCATAGTATTTTTCAATAATATCATTTAGCTGGCCGAGTTCTATTTCAGCATCCGAAAATTGTGATATGCTCTTTATGATTTTAATGTACGGGCATTCAATCTCAAATAAAATAAAATTATTCTTTTTATCATCATAGATAGAAACCCATAAAGGATCTTTTCCGAGAAAATCAACATTCGTTTTATTAATCCGAAATTTTTCTTCACCTTTATTTATCGTTACTCTCAGGACTGCTTTTTCTCGGTTTTTGTCCTCGCTAATATTGATCTCAATTTCACCTTTTTCGTTATAAAATATACAGTTCTGAAACGCCTGCGGGTCTTCATTGTATAAATTTCTCATTTCTGTCAACAACCTGCTGCTGCCTATTTCCTCAAATTTTGTCTCAACGAGCTTTTCAGATGAGGTAAGATATCTTTTTTCATGCTCCAAATTCGTGATAAACAAATCAAAAATTTTTCTTCTGTTAGCAGGTATGGTGTCATAATACTCTCTTATAATTTTAAGAGTTGCATCGGAAGGCCTTCCGGGAGCACCTGATTTGAGAATACCCTCTTTTACTATAGATATAAAAAAGTAACTGCCGTACTCGGATGTATGTTTTTCCGCATTAAAATAAAACAAATATCTTTTTTCATGATTTATTTTTGGTTTTTCGGGAAGAATCGAATCAACTTCGCTAATGAAATTATAAAACTGTTCCGCACGGATTTCGGACATAAATTCTTCCTTCACTTCCGATATTTGTTTTTTGTTTTTTTGGGTAAATAAAGCGAGCAATGATGCAGCGACGTGTTTGCATCTTGAGTGTTCGTATTGAAAATGACAACTACATCGTGCGTATAATGAAAAAATATTATCAAATCCGCGTCTGTATATGTGAACTTTTATTTTACTCCGTATATTTCGCGTTTCCCACGAATAAACAGCTGTGGTGTTTTCATCTATTTCCGTAAGTATTTCTCTGTCGGTTACGGACTTTATTTCCATCTTCTTTTTTTCCAATATATCAAATGCATCGGAAACAGCTTCTTTTGAAGTGTATTTTATTATATCCTTCAGGGCGAAATTCCATGAGTCCTCTTCTTTGTTATCTCCTTTATTTTCTTTATCAGGTGCGTTTTCTTCCGAAGGACGATTTGAATTATCATTAATTGTGTCGTCGTATTCGTATAAAAATTTAAGTAAAACCGCAACAACATGTTTGCAACCCTTACCCTCATAAGGACACGAGCAGTTGCTGTGGATTGTATTCTTAACGAAAGTGATAATAACATCATATGTTCCATAGTGTCCTTCAACCAGTGCATTAATTTTTTTACCGCCTTCTGTCACATTCATAAATTTTATATTTCCATTATAATAATATCTTTTTCCTCGCTCAAATATGTTTGTTGAATTCGCGTATGCCCCGATTTTATTTTCGGTAAGGTTGTTTAAATCCATCTTTGTTATTCTCTAAGGTAAAAATTAAATTTAAATAGTTATATTTTGGTTTATTTTGTTTACTTTAATAACCGAAATTTTAAAAATTTTAGTAACTATTCAGAGGTATTAAATTTATGTTAATACATTATGATTACTAATATATAAACTATTCAGAGAGTATAAAATTTTACCTGTGAAATTGAATATGCTCAATAAAGAGTAGGGGTTACTTGTGATTTTTTGACGGTTATGAGTGATTTACCCTTTAATATTGAGCAAGTTCGTGAAATTTTCAAAAAATAGTGGTGCTAAACATGTAATGCTAAATTATAATGGTAGATAAAGTACTTAATCGCACCAATGTGATTTTCAATTTTCTTTGAAAATGACAATGTAAAGCGCACTAATCTTGACACCCGTTAACGCATTGTACAATTGAACCTTTCAATAATGTTTGTCTTGCCAGACTTTTTATCTGCCACTATATGCTGTTTTTCTGGAATAACACCTTTGTATGCATCCCAGTCATCCGTGTAAAAAACTGAATTTTCCTGATATCTTTGAGGTATTTTTTTCCATATCTCTTTATCACTATCAGAGCCTTACATGTTTATCACTACCCATTTGTTTTCGTTGTTTTGTAAAAAATTTAGTTTTTTTCATAAGATTTTTGGAAAAAGGTTTAAAAATTTCCGANTATNNTNTGCAAAAATGTGATAATGGAAAAAAGCGAAAAAAATATATTCCAAAAACTTCATCAAAATGTTCATAGGGTCAT
>CCXY01000108.1_pt1 | contig 14260 bp, 13 predicted proteins | sample 244351 | NCBI WGS metagenome assembly CCXY01 (sample SAMEA2779768, study PRJEB6121) | groundwater metagenome | isolation source: sulfidic groundwater | reverse complement strand
TATTTATTGAGACCTATACTNTATTTACTGGACCAAATATAAATTGAACAAAGATGAAGAGAATAAAAAAAATGCAATAAAATATTTTGAAAATGCTTTAAAAGCGTGCGTCAGAGATAATGATTTTGGCAATGCATGTGAAATGCAAAAATATATAAATATGATTAAAGATATAGAACCCGAAAGATTAAAATGACAGAAAACATAAAACGAGTAGGATTTGGAATACGGCTTGCAGCGTATCTTATTGATGGCCTTATAATAGGTTTAATAGTTTTTATTATTGGAGTAATATTTGCAGCATATATTAGACAAAATATTTTTGCAGGAGGATTTGTATTCGCCTGTCTTTTTACTGGAATCATACTTATCCCACATCTTATCTTTGCCGAAGGAAAATATGGGTACACAATAGGCAAGCGCCTGTGTAATCTCAGAGTTGTAACAGAAGATAACCGGAAAATTGGATATTTAAAAGCATTTATGAGAAAAATCTCTTTTATAATACCTTTTTTAGGTCCTATAGATTCGCTATTTATTTTCAGAAAAAATAAACAGAGACTGTTTGATCAAGTAGCAAAAACAATAGTAATCAAATACAATGGAGTTGTTGCAAATTAAAAATTTTAAATGTAAAAATTAATAAAATTCAAAGGAATTCAAAGGTTGAAAAGTTATTTTGCAACATGTCTATTATTATTTCCATTTAATATTAAGCAAGTTCGCTACTAACCACTTTGTAAAAAGATGTTAACGAGTCAGATTTTCCGTTTTCAAATCTTTTATGTACTTTCGCGTGTGGGAAAAATTTGATTGAATTTATTTCCACTGCTGGAATATTAAATTGGGGATCGTTTCCAATCCACCCTCCACCAAAATTTCTTATTAATGTCTCACCCAAATAACTTCCTAAAACTCGTATTGTTCCCTGATAATCTCCAGTGTGTCCAATTTCTATATCTGCTTCGATTACTTCTTCAATTGCATCTAAGTCTTTTTCTGTATAGTTAAGCTTTACATTGTTTTGCTTTTTTATTATATTCACATAAATTTCCGCCTCTCTTTTCATTTGATTTTCAAATGATTCTGTAATGCCTTCTAATAGAAATTCCGGTACTCTTGATAATGAAGTAAATAATTTTACTAATTCATGTATTTTATTTAAATAATCCACGCCTTTTATCCCTTTTTTTATAACTTTCTCTTTTATCTCTCTTCTCAGCCCTTCCATATCAAAAAATGCGTCTTTACCAAGATGTTCTATTACTTCTTTTTGCATAGTTTTGCATTCTTCCGTGTTCCAATCAAAAGGAGTTTCTGCAGTCGTAAAAAATATGGCTCCATTAGGAAGAATTTCTTTTTTAACGCAAGGAAGTGTATCAAATTTATCTCTTCCAAACCAGTCAACATAGAATGAATTAAAATAATTCCCCCAAAAAATTCCTGGAATTCCCTTGTCTAACCCTACTATAGGTATGCTTCCTCCTTCAATATCCGGATCAGCGTATGGATTATATGCTTCGCTCCAGTATATTTCTGTTTTATAATATTCTTCATGTCTACAAGATATATAGCCAAACCTCCCCTCATGAGCGACAAATAATTTATGAGAATATTCTATCCATTTTTTTAAATTATTTTTGTCTTTCAGATATGTTTTCTCAATCTCATACCTATTCGATCCAGGATGCAGTTTATCCCATCCAATAAGATAATATAATTTTGGTGATTTTTTTCTCTCCAAGGTTATTTCACTCCAATTATTCACTTTTTGGTCTTCATCATCGAACTTTATACGTTGCTGCGTAAAATATTCACTTGGTTCATCAAGGTTTTCTGGTGAAAATATACGTTTCTTGTTAAATGAATCTATCGAAAAGCCCCATCTTTCAGGAATAAATTCTTTACAGCTACTGCATATTGTTTTAAATAGTTCTTCTGCTTTTTCTTTCGTGTCAAATACTGCACACCCATAGATTAGCGATATAATCTCTTCTTTTCTGCCCATCTTAATATATTTTAGAACTTGCTCAATATTAAAGGGTAAATCACTCATAACCGTCAAAAAATCACAAGTAATCTCCAATCCTTATTGAGCATATTCAATATATCCAATTAGTTATTACCTATATGGTTCATAGTCATCCGATGGTTTTTTCCAAACGGAAAATTTAATAAAATTTTTCAGATGATACATAACGATGTTTGCAGTTCCGCCCTTTTCAACCCTTCTCGCCGATGTAAGTACATTCGCTTTTCTCGCAAAAACACATTTTCCGAATTTTGATGCCCTTTTACTTAAATCAAGGTCGTAAGCAGTAACAAAATTTTCTTTAAGACCGTTTAATTGCTCAAATATGTCCTTGCGGTAAGCAACACATATAGTATAAAATAAAGGTATGCCTATTTTTGAAGAAAGGTATGCAAGTTCAGAAGATAAAGAAAACAGCATATTATTAACATTTGATGAATTTGTTTTAACATAAGTGCAGACGCTAACAACATTCTCGTCTTCAAATTTCTTTGCGATTTCACTTATTGCCCCGTCCAAAGGATAAGTATCCGCATCCATTAAAATTAAAATTTCTCCCGTTGCCTGTTTTGCTCCGAAATTTGTCGCAATGGCAGCACTTGCTTTGTCTAAATGAAACGCCTTAAAATTTCTATCCGCATCGGCATATTGCTTTGCTATTTCGTAGGTTCTGTCGGTGCTTCCGTTTTCAGCTACAATTACTTCTAAATTTTTGTACTCCTTTTCCTTTATTTCTTTGAGTTTTGACAAAGTTGTTTTGATATATTTTTCTTCGTTGTATGCCGGAATTACGATTGAAATTTTTTTACCCATAGTGTAATTTAGATAAATATAAATTAGATAAATATATTTACTTTTTACTTTAAAATTTTCCTCAATTCTTTCACATTTCCGCTAAACCTTAATCCCCTTCCATCAAAATGTGTCCTTGTTGCTCTTAATCCGCTTTCATCTGCAATTTTTATAAGTTCTTCTGTTCCTTTGATTCGGATATGTTCAATTTTGCAAAATTTATGTATGTTGTAATAAGGAACAAGTATATTTTGTTCTTCTTTAACAAGTGTCAAAATTTTTTGCTCTGTTTTATCTTTGACTTCTTTACTTAACAAATCACAAACATACTCATCGGCAAATTTACCTCTCCACATCTGTCCTAAAATTTTAAATTTATTTCCGCACTCACAAAAATTTCCGATTATGTCCGCATCATCAATGTCAAAATACTTTCTACCCATACATTTGTCGCAGTATAAAAGAAAATTTAAATTTTTCAGTGTTTCATCTGCACGACTTCTTGACCTTTTTACTCTGAAATAAACCTTAAAGTAGTGCATAAAGTAATATGAAAATAAAATTTCTATCCCGACCTCGTATTTTGCCGACTCTCTTGCAACATAACCGATTAAATTTCTCAGTCCGAATTCCTTATCAAAGTCGGTTTTTCCTGAAAATGTTCCATATCTTCTAACGGATGCATCCTTAAATCTCCCGCACAATGTTCCCAGATCAGTTGCGGTTATGCCTATTATTGCGTTATGTCTGGCATTCGACAACACATTAGATAAAAAAGGAACGGGAGAACCAAAAGGGTCAATATCAATAAAGTCAAAATTTCCATCTTCGTTCAGCAATAAATTTAAGTCCTTGTTGTGAATAACAAGTTCAACATTATTATCTTCCTTATTTTGCCGTAAAAATTTTATTGTTTCGCTGTTTATTTCATTGGCATTGACTTCAATATTTTCTATTTCTTTTTTCATTCGTATTGAAAGTGCCCCGCAGGCAGATAATCCGTCAAGAAATCGCCGGACATTAAAAATTTTTGCGATGCCTATTGTGAAGTCCCTGTTAAATTTCATTACAGGATTAAAGAACGGGATTTTGTCAGAAAGTTTTTCGTTTTCGGGAATTGAAATTTCCATATCACCTTCTTTTATCTTTATATTCGCCATGATACAAAATTAGTTTTTTGGTATTTTGTTTTAAATAGGCATTATCTTCTTCTTTCCTTCCTGTATTCTTCAACGATACTTTCAACATTGCCACTTGTCCTTATTTCATTCAAATCCTTATTTTCAATATAATAAATATTTGAAAATTTTTTCAGTTTTTGCGGTGAGATTGTTTTACAGTTACGTATTTTTTTCTCTGTCCATGCAATTTCTATTTTGTTTATGTCAGCGGTATTAACAACTATATTTTTATCAATATAAGTCAGTCCGTTAAAAATTTCGGGATAATTTCCAACCAGATAAATTTCTCCTTTACCTATTCTTTCATAAAAATTTTCAAGAGCTTTAATTACTCCTTCCGCATTTTTTATCTGCTCTATAATACCTTTAAGCGAAATTTCCATCGCTCTTTTTTCAAATTTTTCTTCTTCTCTAATCGCCTTTTCGGACTTAAATTTTATATCTCTTTCAAGTGATTTGACTGCATAATTTAAATTTTCTATTTCCGCATCTTTTGTCTTAATTTCGGCTTTTAAAATTTTATTGGCTTTTTCTAATATTCGCAAGTGCTCTTTTATGTCGTTAAATTTTTCTTTGCTTATTTCAAAAGATGCCTCGGAGACATCCTGCTCCTGCAAAAATTTCGCTGCTTCAACGGGTTCGGCGGATGTTTCTGCGATTGCCTCTGCTAATGACTTTCCTTTGATTACTAATGCCCGAACATCATCTCCGTAACCCAGATTTTTTATCTTTTCAAATAAATTTTTATATCTTTTATATGCATACAAAGCAGCAGATAATGAATCGCGCTGATGTGCATCATGATATTTTACATTTCTCGTCAGGAATACCTTCTCGGAAACACTTATGGAATTCTCAGGGATAAAAATTTTTGCATTCAGCGCTGTGGCAACTTTATAAAGGGAATAAGGAATGTGGTCAACATCGGAAGCAACTATCGCAACCGTTCCGAATTTTATAATGTGTGCAACTACTTCGTTTATTCCCATATTCTTGGCACTGAATAAATCAATAACCTCGCAGTTAAAATTTATTATTCCGATTCCGACACTTGTTCCGGGGTCAAAGCCAACGATGAGATACATTATATATTATAAAATTTATTTGACTAAAAGTTTAAAATTTCGTATAATTATTTTGTATAATGAGTTAATTTATCAGTTAATTTATACTTCACAACTTCACAGACTGCGTTTTTTCAAATTTATGAAACAGTAATGTAAGCAAAGATTAAATCTCTTGTTCGTAAGCAACATACAATATGCCATTCAATAAAAAGCGCAATTTCTGCCGTTGAGCAGTATAGTTAATTTATCTATTTTATCCGAAATCCATTATGGTTATATCATGTGTTTTTAAATTCATTATAGGAACTTTTGAAGGTGTTGGTATATGTCCCATTTCCTCCTGAAATTTTGTTCTGCCCTGAAAACATCCTGAATTTATCAGATGAACACCCCTGTAATTCTCATATCCGATTGAATGGACATGTCCGCAGTGAATAACATCAGGAATATCTTTAATAGCTAGATTGTCTTTCTCTGACGGAAATATATCCGCATAAACCGGGGAAAGATGTCTCTTCTTCAAAAATTCTTTCATCCCTTTTTCAGGTGCCGAATATGACAATCCAGGAATTGCCCGTATTAAATTATCTAATGCCTCTCCATGATACATTAAAACATTAACGCCTTCAATATTTACATAAGCAGGATTTTTTACCAAGTGAACATTCTTCATTTCATAAAATTTCGGTGCAAATTTTTTGCTTAGTTCCGGCTGCGGTTCGGCAATTCTGACAGCATCGTGATTTCCTGGAGAGATTATTATTTCAATATCTTCCGGAATCCTGCTTATTAACTCCGCTGCAAAATCATATTGCTTATAAATATCAGTCAATGCCAACTCCCTCTCCTGATGGGGATACACCCCGACACCATCAACAATATCTCCCGCAATTAATATATATTTTACTTTTTCTGCAAGGTCTAATCTGTTTCTCTTTAAATTTATCCATTCAATAAAATTTTCAAATTCCTTTTGTAAAAATAAAATACTTCCTATGTGAAAATCAGATGTAAATACCGCATAAATTTCTTTCTCTGCTTTATTGGGAATAACATCATAAGGAACATCCGGCTCTACAATATCTGACACATACATTGTTTTATTGTTTTTTCCCATCTTTCCCTTTACTCCTATTACTTCATCGGACACCAAACCTATTATAAGTTTCTCTGTATCCGGTGAAATTTTACTTTTATCAGGTATTATCCGCATACTTCCGGTTAAATCTTCTATTGTCAGTGTTAGCCCGTATTGTTTATTTTCAAATTTATCGCTTATCATTCCAACAATACAAGCAACATCTCCTTCATTTATTTTAGAAATTTCTTTGGCATCTCTGTACTCAATTCGCCTTTTGATAATAGAACTCAAAATTTTATACTTGTCCTGAAAATATGCTGCAAAGTCGGAAATTTTTCCATCACTTGTAATACTATAATCCGAAATTTTAAAATTTGATTTAATCGCAGAACGTTTATTATCTTTAACCTGCTCTTTAACTGCTTCCTTTTGCTCTTTAACTGCTTCCTTTTGCTCTTTAACTGCTTCCTTTTGCTCTTTAACTGCTTCTTCTTTTGCTTTAATCTTTACTGCTTGCTCTTCAATTTCTTTTTTTTCTTCATTTTTACTTTTTTCACTTGTTTTTTCTTCTTCTTGTTTTTCTTCTATGTTTGCCGTTTTTTCCGGTTCCACTCTTTTCTCTTCTATTTTCTCACCTGTTTTTTTCTTTACATCCTTTTCCGTTTCTGTCTTTGTTTCTTTTTTTATGCAGAATTCAATAATAAATTCTTCCGTAACTATGTTTGTTCCGTTATCTTTGGCAATTTTTAGAATATCTTCTACGCATCCTTTCTCATAAATTTCATTCTTTAAAATATACTCATACGCATGCGTTGTAAGCAACAAATTGTTTTTTATAAAAATTTCAACTATTTCTTTTGCTGCTTTTTTATCTATCTTAATAGTATTAAGTATATCGGAAATTTCATTATATTCTCTTCCTTTAATTATATTTTCGGACATTCTAAATTATTCAAAATTTATTGCATCAATTCCCATTTCGGAATTAAATTTCTTTTCTGTTTTTTTGTCAAATTCAAATAGGACACACTCAACAACCAAATAAACCTTTGTATCCTTTCGGACACAGCCCAAAAGGACATTGTCTTTTCTTCCGAACCCTGCATGAATATGAATTTTCGGCTCATTTTCCTTCCAAAAGATAGTTCCGACGCCCAAAATTTCCCGTCCGTCATCAAAATTTTTCCATATAGGAACCGGAGGAATAGAAATTTTTTTTGGACCAACTACAATTGCCGCCTGTTTTATTGCACCTAAAAGAAGGATTACTCCGCCGAGTATATTCTCTTTCTTAACAAGTGCGGTAAGTTGTTCAATTAAGTCGTCTCCGTGTTCAAATTCTACAATAAGGATTCTTTTTAGATTTGCAGAGGTATATTTCATTTCAATGTATTTACGATTGGTAAAATTAAAATTGAATTTAGAATTAGAAATACGGAATAGAATTTATTATAAAACAAAATTCCGAACAAAATTTCTTGTAAATTTAAAAAATTTAAAAATCAACATTAAAAATCGACAGAGAAAAAATAAATTTAAAAATGGGTCAACAGCAATCAGCTTTCCCACTCATGGAGCAGTACTGACACGATCGAGATAATGCTTAACTTCTGCGTTCGGGATGAGAGCAGGTGTTTCCATCATCTCTATGACCGTTGATCCGTAATTAATTAGGATTAAGATATTAAATATTAAATAAAAATATGGCGAAAAATTTAAAAAAAAAGAATATTATAAATTTGTTATGAAAACATAATTTATATCATTAAGAATTTATTATTAGATTTTATTATTAAGATTTTATTATATTTTATTATTAAGATTTTATTATATTTTATTATTAAGATTTAAAATAAAAAATACAACTAAAATGTCTAATCAAAATAAAAATTTAAATAAAATATATAAAAATGGCAAAGATATACTACGATGAGGATGCAAATTTAAGCGTGATAAACACGAAAACAATATCCGTTATCGGATATGGAATTCAGGGAAGGGCACAAGCATTAAATGCAAAGGAATCCGGCCTGAATGTTATTGTCGGACTGCGAGATGAACATAGTAATACCTATAAACAGGCGGTTGCAGACGGATTTAAGCCGGTTCCAATAGAAGAAGCGGCAAAAAAAGGAGATATTGTCCACATCTTAATTCCGGATGAAACACAGGCGGATGTATATGAAAATTTCATAAAGAAATATATGAAAAAGGGCAATACCCTGATGTTTTCGCATGGATTTAACATACATTTTAAGAGAATTATTCCTCCTAATAACATTGATGTAATAATGGTTGCTCCGAAATCACCTGGAGCAGGAGTTAGAAAAACATACGTCGAGGGCTTTGGAACACCTGCATTAATAGCGGTCTATCAAAATGCAAGCGGAAAGGCAAAGGATAAAGCATTGGCATTTGCAAAGGCAATAGGAGCAACAAGAGCGGGAGTAATAGAAACAACATTTCAGGAAGAAACAGAAACGGATCTTTTCGGAGAGCAGGTTGATTTATGCGGCGGGACAGCAGAATTAATAAAATCATCGTTTGATACGCTTGTAAAAGCAGGTTATCAGCAGGAAATTGCGTATTTTGAAACATGCCATGAATTAAAACTAATTGTTGACTTGATTCAGGAAGGAGGAATTGAAAATATGTGGAATAAGGTCTCAAATACAGCGGAATACGGAGGAAGGACACGAGGAAAAAGGATTATCAATGAAAAAACAAGAGAGACAATGAAAAAAATTTTAGGGGAAATTCAAAGCGGAGAATTTGCAGATGAATGGGTAAATGAGTGTAAAGGAGGAATGAAAAATTTAAACAAGATGAGAGAAGAAGAAGCAAACATACAAATTGAAAAGGTCGGGGCAGGATTGAGAAAAATGTTTATTAAGAAAAAATAAAATTTAATTTATTTGGCGGAGAAAATTTAGTTGAAAATTTTATTGTTTTCTCTTTTTTTCTTTTATATTTTTTTGTTCTTTATTTTTTAATTTTATTTTTTAAAAGGTAATTTTTTATAAATTTCCTTAGCAATATCCGTTGGATTTTTTGCATCGTAAATTGTTCTTCCTGCCATTTCAAAATCCGCTCCGTTTTTTATTGCATCCCCGAAATTTCCTCCCTGCACGCCTACACCTGGAGAGAGTATAATTGCTTGGGCTTTTAAAATTTCCCTTACCGTTTTTATCTCTTCGGTCCTCGTCGCAGGAGCAACAACCGCATCAATGTTTAAATTTAAGGCAAGTTCACAGAATTCCTTTGTATTTTTGCTTATAAATTCCTTCGCACCTTTGTGAGACATTGCAACGACAAGAACAACATCTAAATTTTTCTTTACCTCTATTATTGAATCGCTTCCGACATAAGCATGCACAGTTATCGCATCAAAGCCGGAATTTTTTGCATTTTCCGATAAAATTTCATTTGTGTGAGGAATATCAGCAATTTTAAAATCGGCAATAAAAATCAAATCATGATATTGCTTAATTATTTTTTTAACGCCTTCCATACCAATAATGTCTGTTAGTGTGCGGTTTATTTTACAAGCGGCAATGTATGGATAAATTTTGTCCAAAACAGGAATGGCTTTTTCAACATCCAAATTAAATATCATCCTGCTGTTTATTTCCGATGCCTTTTTTAAAATTTTTTCCGAAAATTTCATTTGAAATATTTGAAATAGTTTTGACAGGTTTAGGACTTACGCATTTGCCTCGTAAAAAGGCTTCAGTAATTCAATAGTTTACTTTTGGTTTGCGTAAGTCCTGAGGTTGTAAGAAAACTAAAATTTTAGACCTCTTATATATTAGACATGTTGCTAATTAAGAACATTTACCTTTAAATTACTAAATTTTTCTGATTTTTTTATGTAACTATTCAGCCACCCCAAAAATCACAGGTAATTTAAAAATTTTTAGATTTTTAAAGATTGAAAATCTTGTGTATTTTCAGTAATTTTTTGAAAATTTCACAGGTAAAATTTTGTACTCTCTGAATAGTTTATATATTGATGGTTATAATGTATTAACATAAATTTTATACCTCTGAATAGTTACTTTTTTATTTTAAATTCTTTGTTTTATTATCTTTAAGTATTAATTAAGAAGCAATATGAGAATATTGAAAAATGAAAGTCCAACAAGCTTTAAAAGGTGATAGGTTAATGAAAGGTGTAACTGGAATGTCTGTCCGTGAATTTCAAGAATTGGTGAAAAAATTTGAAAAAAAACCTGAAAAAAGAAAAAGAATTACGATATGATGAAGACTTAAAGGAAGGTGAAAGGGAGAGACAGCCAGGTGGAGGTAGGAAAGGAAATCTGATAACTGTAGCGGATAAACTGTTTTACATTCTATTCTATTTCAAATGTTATCCTACTTTTGATGTTATTGGTTTAATGTTTGATTTGGATAGATCGAACGCCTGTAGAAATGTTCACAAATTAATCCCTATACTTAATGAGATTCTTAAGGAGGCAATGGTTCTCCCTAAAAGACAGATACATACAACAGAGGAGCTTTTTGAACTGTTTCCTGTGGTTCATGATTTATTCATAGACGCAACAGAAAGACAAATTCCAAGACCAAAAAACAAGCATAAACAAAAAGAAAATTATTCCGGGAAGAAAAAACGCCACACAAAAAAGAACACGATTATTTCCGATGAAAACAGAGAAATTCGTTATTTGGGTCCAACCGTGGAGGGCAAAAAACATGATTATAGAACGTTTACAGATGAATTTCCAACAGAACCTCCACCTATACCACCTCCTGAAACACCGCCATTACCAGGTGATTTTAGATTCTGGACAGATCCAGCATATATAGGAATTGAAAAAGATTTTCCGTGGTTAAATGTAATAATCACCTCATTTCATTCGGAGATTTTAAATAAATTTAAAATGCCTATGAAAAAACCAAAAGGAAGAGATTTAACACAACACGAAAAACATTTAAACAAATTGATAAGTGGAATCAGGGTAAAAGTAGAACACGCAATTGGAGGCGTTAAGAGATTTGGAATAGTTTCGAATATTTTTAGAAACAAAACAGATGGACTTGATGATAAAGTTATGGAAATATCGTGTGGGTTGTGGAATTATCATTTATTAAGTTCTTAATATCTTAATATAAATTAATAAATTAAAATAAATAAAAAACTGGCGATTTATGAGTTTAAGTTATTTCGCAACATGTCTAATAATGATTACAACAGTTACAACCACCACGGCAATAACCACCACTACAACCACAACAGCAGCAGTGGGGGCAAATATTATATCAATAGGGATTTTTGCAATTATAGGACTAATTGTCTTGTTAATTATCAGAGATATTTTAATGTGTGCAAAAGAAGATGTAAAAAATTCATCCCTGAAAACACAAAAGGTTCTTTCATCGTTTCTTGGATCCTCAACAACATTTATAATTCCTTTGATTTATGCATTCGTATCAATAATTCTTTACAAGATTATTGTTATTTTGTGATATTCAATATTTAAATTTAAGAATTTATTATGTAACTATTCAGAGGGTACAAAAATTTACCTGTGAAAATTTCAAAAAATTTAAAAAAGTCAAAAAATTGTATCCTCTCAAAATTTTAGGGTAAAATGTAAAAATTTAGTATTTTGCACCCGTAAAGTAGAGATATACAATTTAATTTACCCTGTTTTATTGAGAGGATACAAAAAATTTACTTTTAATTTTTTAGGTGGCTGAATAGTTACTTTATTATTTACTAAAAATGAAAGGTCTAAAAATTTTAAGAAACGGAAAAAATTTAGGTGTAATTTTTGGTCTTATATTCGCCATATTAATTTTAAATATCGCATTGGCAGATGTTTCTGTATCTTCAATAATAACTGATAAACAAAATTATAATGCGGGAGATGTTGTAAAAATTGAGTTTAATGTCAGCATAGTAAATGAAACAGGATATTGTGTATTAGACAGTGTAAATTTTAGCATAACAGACGGAAATTCATTATCTTGTTCTTTGCCAAAAGATGTTGGAAATTATCCAAATTATAATTGCAATGGATATTCTATTAATCTTACAGTAACTCAAAAGTATTATGACTGCTACCAATATGGAGGTAATAATATTTATTATTATGTAATATACTGGCAAATACCTAATAATTGGAATAAGGAAACATATACTATAATAGTTAATAAGTCTTCCGGCGGGAAAACAGGCACTTCCGAAACGGCACTTAACATAGCCAATCCTAGTATATCTATATTCAAAATAGCAAATCCGACCTCATTACCTGCAGGTGGAGGAAGTGTAACATATTACTATATTGTAAATAACACAGGAAATGTTCCATTGACAAATGTGAATGTTGTGGATAATAAATGCTCGCCGGTAAGTTGTCCAAGCACAACCCTTGCACAAGGAACGTCAATGTTATGCAACTGTACAACAACGCTAACATGCACTGTGATTCAAAATATAGTAAATGTTGCTAATGTAAGTGGAAATGCAAGCGGAACGATTGTAACAGCAAACGCAAGCGCAACCGTTACATGCAAGCCAGCATCTTGTACCTATAATGTTTCACCTGAAATAAAAAGAATAAATGTACCTTCTGTAGTAATACAAGGGAGGACAATGTTTATAATTATTAAGGTTAAAGATATTGATGATGCGTATAATACGCTGAATCTTACAGCAGTTTACAATGGAAGTACAGTAACATTAATCAGATACGGAAATATATGGATGGGAACAATTAACACAACAACATTGAGTGCAGGATGGTATAATATATCTGTTACTGCAAGAGACCCATGTAACAACTCAGATAGTGAGATCAGAAACTTCAGCGTATTTTTGCCTTGGCTGTTGAATGCAGGGGATCCAGTTGAAGTAATAAAAATAGCAAATACCACAAGTGCGTCTATCAATGAGAAGATATTATACACAATCAATGTCACTAACAGAAATGATACTCATATGGATGTGTATCTTTCAGATAATGTTTCTGGCAATATTTGTTATGTTGGTAATTTAACTATCACATGCACTAGTGTAAATTATGGTATAGGTAATTTCAGTACAGATGATCCTCTTATTAATATTACTGCTACTCCATGGAAATTCACAGAAGATCCAACAGAGTGTGCAAGGGACTGGTGGTTGAATATGACAAATATGCCACCAAACGTAACTTGCACTATACGAGTTACTGCAGAGGTTAGTGGAGCGATAGTGGATCCAATAGTGAATACGATTACTGCAATAGCAAATAATAGGACAGCAGCTAGCACAGTTAACAGTATTAGTATTGTTACACCAGTAGGATATTGTAATAGTGATGCAGACTGCTCTGGAAATCAACGCTGTAGCGCAACCGCACATACATGTTATACTACTCCCTCTGGAGGTGGTTGTACAACATGTGGTCAGCAGCCGTATGGAGGAATTCCTAGTGGACAAGTAACAACAACGCAGCAAATTTCAACAGCAATTCCTGATACAACAACTCCCAGAAGTCATTGCTTTAAGACAGAATGCACAACAAATACATATCAGGATGGAAAATTAACGGCAAGCATTACAAAGAATGTATCAAGCGCGGCTAACATAATATTAACACTTCCAAATGGTAATAATGTAAATGTTCATACAAATGCAAACGGTGAAATTTGCTATCAGTTTGGATGCGGAATTTATACAATAACTATTCCAAAAGGAGTTTGCGGGGAAGAATACAGCAAGACAATAACTTTGACTTACGGAAAACTTTATATAACACCATCGGATTTAACAAAAGCAAAGGTCAATGAAACGCTAACATACCTCATAAAAGATGACGGCGGAAATGCGGTTAAGGATGCAAATGTAAATATCATATTGCCAGATGGAAATTTAGTAAAGACGTCCGATTATAATGGAAAAGTAACATTTAATGTAGGAGAAAAAGAAGGAAGTTATAAAATAACTGCACAAAAGGACTGCTATGAAAATGTTACATTAACAGGAACTATCGGAATGCCAAAATTAGCAATAACCTGCGGTTCGCAGGTTAATATAAATGAAACATTGTGTTGTTATGTGAAAGATCAGGACGGAAATAATGTTGAAGGCGCAAATGTG